>FUFK010041244.1_pt1 | contig 74390 bp, 50 predicted proteins | sample 1021851 | NCBI WGS metagenome assembly FUFK01 (sample SAMEA51879418, study PRJEB19060) | metagenome | reverse complement strand
AAATGATGGTCTGTTTTTATTGTTAAACAATATAGAAGTAGAGCATAGAGAGTTTTTATTAAACAAATCAATAGATGAGCAAGTAATTGATTTATTTGTAAAACTTAAAACTGAATACTATAACTATAAAGATAATACAGTATGGAGTTAATTTGTAAAGAATATCACTTTTATAATAACGGTATATATAAAACGATAAGTAAGTTATCTCCTGAAGGCTGGTTTACTGATATAGAAAAAGTAGAACCAAGTATAAGAATATTTGGTACGCCTAAGCAAGTAGACAAAGCNTATAAAGATTATGTAAAAATGACTGGTTTAAATTTAAACGAGACTTATGACTTTAAAGTAGAGCCTAAAGGATCTTATTGGTATGATATATATGGTAAAGACGCAGATAACATAAATAAAAAGACTCAAGAAAAATTAGATAAATATAAAGAACTATACAATAAACAAAATAAAAAAGCACTAATTACAACGATATGACAACTGAAAAAATAAAAAACGCTTATAATAAATACGGACTAACTAGAGACGACGTATACAAACATCAACACTATATAATAATAACTCGTAGCGGTATAGAAAAAATACAAGCTATTGAAAACATAAAACTTGACTACGAAATAGTAAAATGCGAAAAAGACTTTTGTGTTATGAAAGCTATTGCTATAAAAGGTAAAGAAATTATACAAACTTTTGGATCTGCTTTAAAAGGCGAAGGTTTTAAAGACGGGAACACTATGTCGTGGTATGTCGTCGAAATGGCTGAAAAGAGAGCTATGTCAAGAGCGGTATTAAAAATGACTGGTCTATACGAGTTAGGAGTATTTGGCGAAGACGAAAGCGAAGAATTTAAACGTAAATAATAATAAAATGAAATATAAAGTAAAAGATTTAAAAATTACTGGTTACGATTTAGACGTACACCAAGATAGGTTAAGCGACGTATTAACATTATCTAAAAAATGGTCAAAAAATGGAGTTGTTAAATGCAAAGTAGAAGCAACTGACGGCTACGAGTATATAATAACTGAAGACAACTTAGAAAAAATTAAAACAAAGTCTAATAAAAAAACAAAGAAATAATGCAAATAGAAGGTAAATTAATTAAAATACTAGAAGCTGAAGGCGGTACAAGTAAAAACGGTAAAGCNTGGATNAAGCAGTCTTGTATAGTACAAACAGAAAACGAATACAATAACGAAGTATGTATAACTGCTTTTGGAGATGATAAAATAAAAGATTTAAATAAATTAAAAATAGGAGAAAACGTACAAATTTGGTGCAACGTATACTCAAGAGAATATAACGGTAAATATTATAATCAAATAGACGGTTGGCGATTTTCTAAAAGTGGATCGGAATTTAAACCTCAAGACTTTGTAACTACTGACGATAACGATATGCCTTTTTAAAATGGTTGACAAGCATAATTTTAAAGCTATATGTAAACTAACAGAAAAGGTTTTAGAAATTCCAAAGGGCTTAATGCAAGATAAAAGCAGAAAAAGACCTTTAATAATTGCTAGACAAATAGCGTCTGTTATAGGTCTTAAAGAAGCAAATGTACATAAAAAAATTATCGGCTCTATGTTAAATAGAGATAGAACTTTAATTAATTACTATGAGCATCAACACGAAGGCAACTATAAAAACTGGAAAATATACAGAGAATCTTATAATAAAGTTTACAAAGCATATAAAAACATAGAGGGGTTAAAAGAAATATTTACTAAAGGGTCTGATATAAAAGAATACTTAATTAAAAAAGGAGTTAAGGAAGCTCCTAAAAGTTTAGACGATATAATTATTGCAGTAAAAAGCGGCGAAGCGTCTACATTAATTAAAGTTACTGAGTTAGATTTTGTAAAACAATTAGAAAATATTAAGTTAGCGCTTAAAAATTATTACTATACACTAGAAATACTATAATGAATAAACCTAACTATTACGCTATACTACCTTCTACAATAAGATACGACGAAAATCTTAAACCAAATGTAAAATTATTATATGCAGAAATTACGGCTTTATGTAATATGAACGGAGACTGTTTTGCTAGTAATAGATATTTTGCAGATTTATACGGTAAAAGTAAAGGTACAATTTCTGGTTGGGTAAGCGATTTAGTAAAAGCTGGTTACATTAAAATAGAATATACTTATAAAAAAGGTACACGACAAATCGATCATAGGTATATTAGAATTATCGCAGGGGCTATACCAGAAAAGCTGAACGACCTATACGATAAAAGTATAAAGAATAATAATACAAGTATTAATAATAAACTTACAGTTAGTAATAAGAGGCGCTTTAAAAAACCAACTTTAGATGAAGTTATGATTTATTGTAAAGAGCGTAGTAATAATGTTAACGCAGAAACATTTATTAATTTTTATGAATCTAAAGACTGGTATGTAGGCAAAAATAAAATGAAGTCTTGGAAGGCAGCGGTACGAAACTGGGAGTCTCGAGATAAAGGTAAGTTAACTATGAGTAAAATTGATAAACAACTAAACGAATATATGGACGGAAAAAAATATTTATGAAAACACTAAAACAAGAAGACCTAAAAGAATTAACAGAAAAAGTATACGAGTTATTACATAAAACCGCAATAGAAATAGGTCAAAATCCAGACGGTAAAACAATAGCAGCTTTAAGTAAAATATTTGCAAATGATTTACAAAAGGAAAACAGATTTAAAAACCTGACTTTCAATCAGTTAGAAGACGCTTTCTCTATTGGAGTTAGATTTGGTAAAGACGAACCTTTTTTAAATATTAGAACTTTTTATAAGTGGACTTACGAACACAAAAAAACAGTTGACAACGCTTATTACGAAGTACATACTTTAGGTAAAGAAAAAGACAAAACACTTTATTATCAAGAACCAATAGTATATTTAGAATGAAAAAAACAAAACTAATAGGAATATCTATTTTAGGTTGGATAGGTATTCTAATAACAGTAGCAGTATATGTTATAACTGTTATATCACTAATAAAACTAATACAATGAATACAAAGCAAAAAGTCAGATATTATTTAGAAAAATTTTCACACTTAAGAGATAACGATTATAGACTATGTAGTAATATCTGGCACGAAGAATTTAAAACTTTTGATATTAACGGAGATTTATCGGCTCAAGATTTTTTAAAGATATATTCTTTAGGCAAATTAACGTCAGCTCCAAGTATTAAAAGAGCAAGAGCAAAACTACAACAAGATTTTCCAGAATTAAGAGGGGAAAAATATTTAACTAGAAAAAATAAATTGCAAAATGAATGGCGTAAAGACTTGGGTTATGAAGTCAATAAGTAAATTGAAAAAAGAGTTAGATAAAGTATTTAGTTTGTTTATTAGATTAAGAAACGCAACTGAGTATGGTTTAACTCAATGTTTTACTTGCGGCAAAGTAGATCACTATAAAAAATTACAATGCGGACACTTTCAAAGTCGTAAACATATTAGTACAAGATTTGACGAAAAAAATTGTCAGGTACAATGCGTAGCTTGTAATATGTTTAGAAGTGGCGAACAATATCGCTTTGGCTTAAATTTAGACGCTTTGTACGGCGAAGGAACTGCTGAAGAACTAGAAGTAGTTTCTAGGTTTACTATAAAAATGAGTAGACCAGATTATGAAGAAAAAATTAGTTATTACAAATTAACTGTTAAAAACTTAAAAAAAGATAAAGGTATCGAATAAGTTTTTTTACATATACTTGTCGTATGGTAACTCCTATATATGCAAGTAACGAACATAGACAAGCCGTAGAATTGTATATAAACACTTGTTTTGAGTTTGCTAAAGACCTATCTACAAAAACAAAATACAACAACTATATAGACGTTGTAAACACTATTATAGAATATCATAACGGTTACGGTAAAGGTGTAAAAGAAAATAATTATTACGACTGGTTAATGATTATACCTATAAATATATCAGTTGCTACAAATGGCTTTTTTGCTGGTATTGAATCAAGAAATAATAGAGCTACTGTAAGAGCGTATAAAGTTGTTTTAGAACAATTACTATTAGATACCGTAGATAAAATAGAATTACTAGAGCCTCAAAATGAATAAGATTTATATCGAAATAGCAAATCTTACAGAAAAATTTAGAAAAATGGCTTATGGTATATGTAAAGACGAAAACAAAATTAATAACGCAGTACAAGAATTAATGCTTTATTTTTTACAAATGAACCCAGAAACTCTAAAAAATATATATGATAAAGACGGAATAGAAGGGGTTACAAGATACGGAGCGGTTGCTTTAAAAAGAGCTTTAACAAGTACAAGATCTAATTTTTATTACAAATATGAAAAATATTATACGAATATTGATAATTCCAATTATGTTTATAATTCAACTATGGATAATTGTAGCAAGTTGGAATCTTACTCTGACGCTAAGATGTTACGCTATATTTCAGAAAGTGAAACTGTATACGACGAAGACAAAGAAAAGAAAATTGTTTTAATAGAAACGGAGTTAGATAAACACCACTGGTACGATAAAGAAATTTTTAAACTTTATTACTATGAGGGTAACACGCTTGACTCACTTGCTAAAAAAACAAAAATAAGTAGAAATAGTTTGTTTACGACAATAGACAAAGTAAGAACGGAATTAAAAACTAAATGTAATGAAATTGTACAATCCGATAAAGAAAAATAGTTTTATTATGCAGTTTGGCTTTCAAAGTCCAAATTGGAAAAAATGTAGTATTGAAAATTTAGAGAGACAAATTAAAACAAAGAAAAAAAACAAATGAAATTTTTTGTAGCAAATGAAGTATATAAAGAACGAATCTCAATATGCAAATCTTGTGAACACTATTTAAGTCTATTAGGTAACTGCGCAATTTGTAAGTGTTTTATGAAAGTAAAATCAAGGATAGCGCCTATGGAATGTCCAAAAGGCAAATGGTTAAAAACAACTAAATTAGAAAACCCAAAAGATTTNCCTAAAGATATAATAGAAGAAATATTAGACTTGTACCCTAAAATAAAAAGCGGTCGAGCAAAAAATCATACTGACAAAGCAAAACTTATAACTTTGTATAATACAATATATAATACTAATTATAGCACAGGTACAAATTGCAGCTCTTGTATAAGTACTTGTTTTGACGCTATAACAAAACTTTACGAAAAATATAATACAAATGAATAATATACCAAAATACTATATAGGAAAAAAATACAAAATAGAAGCTAGAAAAGTAATAGAAGACTTTCAGGCTGACAATTATAATTTAGGAACGGCTATAACATATTTATTAAGAGCTGGAAAAAAAGACGGCAATCCTATTGAACAAGATATAAAAAAAGCAATAGATCATTTAAACTTTGAATTAGANAGNGTAAAAAGTAATACAAGAACTGGAGGNTTAGCAAAATGAAATANAAATGTGAATGCGGAGANTATGAAAAAGAGATTAAAAAAATCTCTATTGTATACAGAGACGGTAACTGGGTTACAAAAGGATCAGAATGTCCTTGCGGTAAATATATGACTAGCAAACCAAAAGATGGTATGCCTACAATAAAAAGAACTGAAGCGTCTTTAAGTAAAAAGAAAAGACACGAAAAACTTTGGGACGGAGCTAAAGAAATGTTATTAGGCGAACGAGGTATTAACGACGATTTTTAAATGAATTTTGTAATACATACAAGCCAAGATAAACAGACGTTATATAATTATNTAAAAGAGTTAGATAGCGGATATATAGTTAAAGTAAGTAAGCAAAGAAATAANAGATCAAATATGCAAAACAATTACTATTGGGCTTGTATAGTACAACCGTTAGCAAATGAGTTAGGATATTTTCCTGACGAAATGCACGATACACTTAAGGTTAAGTTTGCTAGTCTTTGGGAAAGTATAGAGGTTAACGACAAACAAATAGGTTTACAAAAAGTAAAAAGTACGGCTAAAATGAATAGTAAAGAATTTGAGATATATGCAGACCAAATAAGAATTTGGGCGCTTACAGAATTAAATATCAAGTTAATGTTACCAAACGAATACGAATAAAATCTATTATATATAAAGACTTGATTAATCAAATTATTTCAAAATGAATACACACGGCGGAAAAAGAATAGGAGCTGGACGTAAGCCAAAAGCTGAAGAACAAAAGCTAATAGAAAAATTAACACCTTTAAACGACTTAGCTTTAGAGTCATTAAAAAAAGGTTTAGAGAAAAAAGAACAGTGGGCGGTCAAGTTATACTTTGAATATTTTTACGGTCGACCTCAACAACGAGTAGATGTAACTAGCAACGAAGAAACTTTAAATATGCCGCTAATAACATTTATAGATTCTGAAACTGAGTAAAAAATATAATCCGTTATTTAATTCTGACGCTAGATACTTTATAATAACTGGGGGTCGAGGGTCTGGTAAATCTTTTGCTGCAACTGTATTTTTAACCTTACTTACAATGACCTCAGGAATACGAGTATTGTTTACTAGGTTTACTATGGTCTCAGCGCACTTATCTATAATACCAGAATTTTTAGAAAAAATAACTTTATTAGGATATGATAATATATTTAGTATAAATAAAGCCGAAGTAATAAACACTAAAAACAATAGCGATATATTATTTAGAGGTATAAAAACTAGCGCTGGTAACCAGACTGCAAGTTTAAAATCTTTACAAGGTATAAGTTGCTGGGTACTTGACGAAGCAGAAGAATTAATAGACGAAGACATATTCGATACTATTGATCTGAGTATAAGAGAAAAAGGTATACAAAATAGAATNATACTTATATTAAATCCAGTAACAAAAGAACACTGGATATATAAAAGGTTTTTTGAAGACAAAGGCGTACAAGCTGGTTTTAACGGCGTTAGAGACAATATATGCTATATACATAGTACATACCTTGACAACAAAGATAATCTGTCTAAGAGCTTCCTAGAGCGTGTAGAGGCTATAAAACATAGGAACTTTAAAAAGTACAAACATAAAATACTTGGGGGCTGGTTAGACAAAGCAGAGGGAGTAGTCTTTGAGAATTGGTCAATAGGAGAATTTAATCCTGACGGTTTACAAACCAGCTGCGGTATGGATTTTGGTTTTAGCGTTGATCCAGATAGTTTAGTAGAAGTAGCAATAGATAAAAAGAAAAAAATAATATATCTAAAAGAACACTTATATAAAAACGGATTAAAGTCACACGAACTAGCAGAGCTTATATTAGAGAAAGTAGGAGATAAATTAATTATAGGAGATAGCGCAGAACCTAGACTAATAGAAGACTTAAGACATTTGGGCGTAAATATAAAACCAGTTAAAAAAGGAACTATTGAGAGCGGTATAACTAGAATGTTAGACTACGACATAGTAATAACAAAAGAGTGTATAAATTTAGCTAAAGAATTAAACAACTATATATATGCAGATAAAGGTTCTAAGTTATTTGTAGACGCTTACAATCACGGAATTGACGCAGTTAGATATAATATAATTTATCATTTAGACAATCCAAATTTAGGAAAATATTATGTACAATAAAAGGGAAGCCCCGCACGTTTAAGCTCCCCTTTCAAAATTAATTCACTAACTAAAACCCCGCAAATATAATACAATAAACTAAAAAACAAAATTTTCTATTATATAATATATGAAAGTACAAGTTAAGCAAAAGGGCAAAAAAAAGACCTATAATGTTATAGACAAATGGTCAGATGTAACATTAGAAAAATGGGCTAAATTAATTGCTATAAAAGGATATGGTAAAATAAAAGAAGCAAAAGAAACAATACTTGCGTTATCTGATATACCAGAAAAAGTATTAAACAAATTAGAGGTATATCATATCGCAGCTATTTTACAACAACTTTCTTTAATGCAAAAAAACGAAGAAACTTGTTTAAGAGAAATAATAGAAATAGAAGGAGTTGAGTATGGTTTCCACCCTGACCTAGAGCAAATGACTCTAGGAGAATTTGTAGATTTAGAAACCTACATACAAGACATAGAAAATAATATGCCTGAAATAATGGCTATATTGTTTAGACCCGTTGTAGATAAAAGCGTTAACTATTATAATATAGAAGCGTACGACGGTAACATAAAGAAACGGGCTGAGATAATGAAAAATATACCAGCTGAGAAAGTACAAGATTCTCTAGTTTTTTTTTACAGTTTCGGGTCGATATTATTAACGATTTTGCTATCGTGTTTGACTCAGGACACAACGGCAACGAACAAGCAATAGGAGATGGAGACTTTGCTAAAAAGTGGAATTGGTTTGGAGTGATGTATAGGTTAGCAAATGGTAACATAATTAATTTAAATAAAGTAACAAAAATAAATTTGCTAGAAGCTTTAACTTGGTTAAGCTACGAAACGGATTTACAAAGTCAAAATAACGTAAAATTAAATAATGTCAGTTAATAACAAAACATATAATAACGTAGTCAATTTTATGGCTAGGCTAGGAGAATATCACGAACAAATTTCTACGGTATCAGTAGGCGACATATACGACGTTGCAATTAGCAAAAATTTAAAAATGCCTTTGCTACATATAAACCCAGTAAACGTAACAACTGGAGATAGTGAGTTAGTATATAACTTTCAGTTGTTTATTATGGACTTAGTAGATAACGATATGGGTACTGAAGTAAAACCTATTGCAGACTTGACTAAGTTAATAAATAGAAATAATAATCAACAAGAGGTTTGGAATAACACTTTAAATATAGCTACTGATTTTATAGGTATGTTAAGACATAGTTCTAGACAATCTTTAGCTGGAGTTAATGATATTAATTTTCCAGTCTATTTTACTCAAGATCAATTTAACTTAGATCCTTTTCAGGAACGGTTTGACGATCTAGCTAGTGGCTGGGTTTTTAATGTAGGAGTAAAAGTTATTAATGATTTTGATACTTGTCAAATACCAGTGTCAACTAACGGAGCTGGTTACTAATGAAATTTAAAATAGGTAAATATAAAATAACAATAGGTTTTTTTAAAATAACAATACATATATGAATTACGACGATTTATTAGAAAAGTTAGAAGCTATTAGCGTAAAGTTTGAAACTTACAACGACTACCCAGAAAGCGCAAGTAATAACGCTTGTAAAGTTTTACGTTGGATAGACGAACACGGTAGGGACGAAGTAAAAGGAATGACAAAAACAGGGTTAACCAGAGCCAACCAGCTCTGCTCAAAAACTAAGATTTCGAGAGACACGATCTCAAGAATGGCTTCATTTAAAAGACACGAAAAAAACGCAGAGGTTAGCGCTGAAAATAAAAGTACCCCGTGGAAAGATAGAGGATATGTAGCTTGGCTAGGTTGGGGCGGTACAAGTGGCGTTAACTGGGCAATTAAAAAATTAAAACAAATAGATAATAAAAAGAAAAAATAATTATGGCGGATTTAGTAACAACAATTTCAGAATCAGTAACACTTAACGGATCAGTTAGAGGTTCTACAAATACAGTAACTACTACTGGTATTGTAGATGTATTCGAGAGAATATTAACTTGTACACACTCACAAACTACAACAGTAGCAGTATTTAATTCTACGCCTCACGGATCGGCTGGAGCTTTAGATGTAGAAAATTGTAAGTATTTTAGAATTACAAATCTTAGTACTGACCAAGATATAATGGTTGCTTTTGTAACTTCAGGTACTAACTATCAAGTAACAATTAGATCTGGGGGGTCTCACGTTTTATACCAAACAGAAGACGGTATACTAGGAGAAGCAGACTCTACTCCAGCGTTTAGTGGTTTAGCAGATGTAGTTACAGTACAAGTAAGACCTTCAGCTACAACTGATGTACAAGTAGAAATATTTGCTGGACTTGTATAATGGGCGCTTACGAGTATAAACATTTACAAAGATACCTTAAAAGCTGGGGTCGAGATGTTGTACAAGAAGCAAAAGAACGACTTGTAGCAGCTGGTAAAGGGGGCGGAGATTTAGAAAACTCTATATCATCAAGAGTTATAGACGAAGGCGAAAGCTACGTTGTAGAATTTTCTATGGCTAATTATGGTAGCTTTGTTGATAAAGGAGTTTCAGGAGTTGGCGGTAGCATAAAAACTGGTATACACAAAGGTAGTTATAGCGGCGTAAGAAAATATGTAGACTACAACGGCAATAGTCAAATTAGCCCTTATAGATTTGGTAGCGGAACTGGAAAAAAAGGCGGTATGGAAAAAGGTATAAGGTCGTTTATAAGAAAAAAGAATATTAATAGAAGCTCAGTTACGGGTAGGTTTATACCAGCTAAAAGCATAGCAATAGCTATAATGAAAGTGTTATGGATAAAAGGTATAAAAGGCGTAAGTTTTTTTCAAGACTCTTTAATGTTAGGTTTATCAGAATTTAAATTAGAAGTAGCACCAGAAATAAAAGAAGACTTAATAGACACACTAGTAACTTTTCCAAATATAGAACGAGCATAAAAAAAATAAAATGGCTAACTCAGTAATAGAACAAAAACCAAGATTTTTTCTAACTCCAGTAGGTTCAGAAATTATCTTTGTTATATCAAACAACGACGCAGTAGCAAATCAAACAAAAGTTAAATTTGTTGCTGAAGTACATATAAGCAAATTATCTCCAAACGTAAATAATACTGCAAGTTTAATAGGTACTTTTAAAACGACGCCTAATAACGCTGGAGTAGGAATATTTGATTTTAGTAATATAATAGAAAACTATGTAAGCTCAGATAATTTAGCAGCAAATGATAGTTTGTATAAAGGCGTTACTATTAATGAAGATAATAGAGTACCTATACATTTAACAGATAAATATTCTAAAAACGAAAATGTATTTAGATTTATGCAGATTAAATTTAGCGTAGAATACTTGCAAAATAATTTAGTATCATTAGCAACTGGTACTGAAGTAGTAAGCGATATGTACAAGATATTTAACGGCTATGTAAAAAACGATAACGTATTGACAACTAACGGAATAGACTTTGGTTTTGATCTAGAAGACTTTAAAGTAGGGTCTACGTCTAAGAAATTTTTAACAAATTCTCCTACGCAACTTTACGCAAATATAGACGATTACGGAACTTTTGCTTTTTTACAAAGCTCACAAACTTTAGCAAACAAAGTAAACGATTTACTTTTTACATATTACTCGAGTACTGGTTCGCTGCTAGGTACTGACGTTGTTACAAAAAATGTAAATAACGGTGCTTTTCCAGTATCAGGTTTCTTTTTTTTAACACAAAGCGATAGATTTTTATTATACGCTGGAGTTTACCCAGCTAATTTAAGAAACGATACAACAAGTACTTTTTCAAGTTTAGTAACGGCTGGTACAATACAAGGCGGTTACTATACAGTTGTAGCAAGAGATTCTACTCCTACCGCTATGACTCAAACATATACTATAAATTTAAATTGTCCTGACGAAAGGCAGTTTGAAAGCGTACGTTTATGCTGGTTAAATCAGTGGGGTGCGTGGGACTATTACACTTTTACTTTAAAATCAACTAAAAGTATAACTACGCAAGGAACTACTTATAGTCAATTACACGGAACTTGGAACGAAAGTAAGTATAGAAGTTATAGTCATAGAGGCGGTAAAAAAACATTTAGAGTTAATGCGACAGAATCTCTAAAAATAAATACAGATTATATAAGCGAAAATGACAACGTAATATTAGAAGAACTTGTAAACAGTCCAGAAATATATATGCTTAAAGGATATAAAGATATTACAGAAACGACTTTATTAAAAAATGATTATGTAATACCAGTTACGTTACAAACAACAACACACACTAGAAAAACAGTAGCTAACGATAAATTAATACAATATACTTTTGATATACTATTAACTAGAACTCTAAAAACACAATCTATATAATGAGTTTACAACTAATATTATTCCCGCAATATTTTAATGGTTTAACACCTTTAGCTACAACTGGTAACGAATTTTATACTGACGGTACGCAGTTTACGACTTTTGACAACTCAGGATCAAGCGCAAGTATAACAAGTATAGATAATTTTATTAACACCTCAACTATTAACGTAAATAGCTTTAGACGTTTTGGTTTTACCGCTGCTTTACCTAGTGAGTCAGGCGGTGCGGTTACTTTAGCGACGGAATCAGGTTTTGCCCAAAGGTTGTCTAATTTACAAATAGGTACAAATTATACTTGTTTTATTGACGTTGCAGTAAATTTATCTGGTTTACAATTTAGACATTACTCTAATAATGTTTTAGTAACTTCTGGTTTGATAGGCACGGGTCTTACGGGTACATTAACTTTGCCTTTTATAGCGCAAGGCACTCAAGATATTATTGTTATTAGTACAGACGGAGTATTAGTAGCTGGAATAAATAGCGTATCTGTACAACAAGACAATTATACACCGAGCGGAGCGGTACAAAATTTAAGCTCTGGCGAAGTCTTACTAGACTTGTACGAAGAAGAGGCAATACCTTTAACTCTAAGTGTTGACGATTTTAAAAACGTAGCAGAAAAAGTACAATCATATAGTAAGGCTTTTAATTTACCAGCTAGTAAAAGAAATAATCAAATTTTTGACAATATATTTGAGATAACCAGATCAACTTCTGGTTTTAGCTTTAACCCGTTTGTTAAAACAAAGTCTATATTAAAACAAGACGGACTAGTTATATTTGAAGGATATTTACGATTAATAGACATAAACGATAAAGACGGAGAAATAAGTTATAATGTAAATTTATATTCTGAAGCAATAGCTTTAGCAGATGTACTAAAAGATAAAACTTTTAACGACATAGATTTATCAGAATTAACTCATAGTTATAATTATGATAATATAGAAAATAGTTGGAATAGTGGAACGGGTCTACAATTAGCGACTACGTTATCTACTGATAGTTTTGCATACGATTCAGCTTTAGGTACTAGTAACACAAATGTTCTAAAATACCCTTTTGTTAACTGGATAGGTAGTATAAACTTGTCAGACGGTACAAACGGTACTTCTGGAATGCCTGAGCTTACAAGACTTGAAGAGGTATTTAGACCTTTTATACAAATAAAATATTTAATTAATAGAATATTTGAGCCTACGCCTTTTTCTTATACAAGTGAATTTTTTGATACTATTGGTTTTGAAAGTCTATTTATGGATTTTAACTGGGGTTCTGACAATAACCCAGCACCAGCTGGAGTAGACGATTTATATTATGGAGCTTTTTCATTTGATCCAGCAAACCCTACTGCTTCGCCTCCAGCCGTTCCTATTGGAACTTCTTATACTAATATACCAGTGTTACCAGCGGCGGGTACTTGGACTATTTGGACGCCTCCTAACTATAATACTACAACTGGAGTATTGACTGCTACTGTTTCTGGAGAATCGTATAATGTAGATTATAACTTAGGTTTTTTAGTAACAAATTCAGGCGCTCAAACAGTTACTATCGAGTGGTTACATAATACAACTGCTATAAATCAACAAACGTATAACGCTCAAGGTTCAGTTAATAGTAATTATACATATCAAGGGAATTTTGATGTAACTATGGACGCTGGAGACACCTTAACTGTAAGAGCAAAAACTACTATTAGCTCAGGGGTTACTTGTTATTATGCAGAAATATATTGGGATTCTAGCGTTTCAATAGTAGCTAGTAACTCTATATTACAAACGCTAAGAGGAGAACTTAAACAGTGGGATTTTTTAAGCGGTATAATGACAATGTTTAATTTAATTGCTATACCAGATAAAAATAATCCAAACAATATAATTATAGAGCCGTATAAAGATCTATTTGTAAAAAATACAAACAGTCAAAATATTAACGATTTATCTTTAGATTCTAGAAGCATACCTCAAGACTGGACGGATAAAATAGATGTACAAGATATAAAACTAGCACCTTTAACAGATTTAAATAAAACAACGATATTTCAGTTTGAAGAAGACGAAGAAGATTTTGCTTTTAATCATTATAAAAACGCTGCGGGTGGCTTTTTATACGGAAGTAAAATTTTTGACGCCTCAGCTTTAACAGTATTAGAAGGAGAAGAAAAAATAGAAGCTAAACCTTTTGCTGCAACTATTGTAAAACCGTTACATAATGATTTTGATTTAGTTATACCAGTAATATACGGCGGTAACGAAGAAGAAGGTTACGAAGCTATTGATAATTTACCAAGAATATTATTTAATAATGGTCTTGTAACTATGCCTACTACAACTTATTATGTACCAGAGCAAAACGGAGTAGCTGAAGTTTCAGCGGAAAATCAATACTTACAATTTTCTCATTTTAGCGCACTACCTATCGTTACGAGTCAACCCCCAGCAACTACTGATACTCAAGATTTTCATTTTGGAGAATGTCAATTAGTCGGTTTAGGTAACCCAACTTCTATGAATTTATTTAATATGTATTGGTTACCGTATCTAAGTGAACTATATAATCCAGATACTAGAACTATGACATTAAAAATAAATCTTAATGCAGCCGATATAAATACATTTAACTTTAACGATAAAATATATATAAAACAAAGGGTTTTTAGAGTTAATAAAATTGATTATAAACCTTATGAATTATCTACTATTGAATTAATACTTATACCGTAATGACAAAAATACCAAAAGTTATTCCTTCTGAAATACCATATATAGACGCAAGTCCTGTAAAACCAGCGCAAGTACAATCTAACGGTTTAGTAACTTTCACAGACGGTACTAATATGGTTTTACCAAATCAACAACAATGTGAAGCGTATGGTTACACTTATAATAAAGACACTTCGACTTGTAGCGCTTTTAGACCTAAAACAAAAATTAATAAAAATTTCAGTCAAATAGGTAACAAGTCTTTAGGTACTAATAATGTTATAGAAACTGGCGTAAGAAATACGCAAGTAATAGGGCAAAATAATAAAGTTAAAAGTTTTAGTAGAAATAACGTAATTAGTGGAAATAAAAATGAAATAGAAAATAACATAACAAATGCACTAGTAAACGGTACGTTAGCTCAGGCTACCGCAAATAATAGTTTTGTTTTAGGAGGTAACGCAGCTGGAGACAATCTAGCAGAGAGACAGTCAATACAATTAATTTACGGAACTCAAACTACGGCTGGGTCAACTGTCGATAGTTATTTAAATAATGTTACAGATAGTTTTTTTGTTATACCTGACAATACTATAATGTATTTTCACGCTGACGTTGTAGCGGTTAGAGTAGGCGGTACAAATACTGGTAACACTGGAGATTTTGCTTCGTTTGTCGAGCGTGGCGTAGTTATAAATAAGTCAGGTACACTTAGTATATCACGTGAAAGAGACGCTATAAAAAGTAGCGGAACGGTAACAGACTGGCGACCAGTAGCGAATATATCTGGTACAAATTTTAGAATGACTGTTAGAGGCGAAACAGACGTAACAGTAGAGTGGTGCAGCAATATAACCTTTACACAAATTAAAACAAATGTTAGTTTATAAATAAAAAATTATGGCGGACGTAATAGTAAATGCAGAAGTAAGAAGTAATGTAGGTCAATTAAATCAAGACCTTAGACAAACACAACAAGAGGCAATTAGCATAAAGGACGCTTTCGGAGTTGCTAGTGGATCTATTGCAGCAGTGCAAGGCGGTATGAAATTATTTGGAGTAGAAAGCGAAAAAACACAAGAAGCTATCTTAAAAGTACAAGCTGCTATGTCTATGAATCAAGGAATACAATCTTTGATAAAACAAAAAGATACTATAATGTCTATTGCTGGTTTTATAGGCAAATGGACTGGAGCGACTAAAGTTTTAACAGTAGCGCAAAAGATGTTAAATATAGTTATGAACGCAAATCCGATAGGTTTAGTTATTGCGGGTATAACTGCTTTAATAGGTCTAGGAGCTGCTATTGTTAGTTTTTTTAAAAATAATGCAGCCGCAACTAAAGAAGAAACTCAAGCTTTAAAAGATAATTATAACGAAATTAATCGTAACATAGAGCAAAGAGATAAACAAGCAGAAATAGATAAAAAAGAAGAAGAACATAGGTTGCGTATGACGGAGTTAAACGGTCTGTCAATTAGAGAATATTATGCTGAAAAAGAAGCTATAATTCAAAGAGATTTAGAACGACAAAGAAGCCATAGAGATAATGCTATAATGCTACAAAAAGAAGCTCAAGCTAAAATAGACGAATTAAAGAAAAATAACGATTCTGATTCTGAAATAGTTAAAGCTGCTAGAAAGCATAGAGACCAAATGATCGCAGATAGAAAAGAATATCAAAAGAAAATAGAAAAATTAAAAGAAGAATTAAGACAAGCTGATCAAGACGAGGAATATGACAGAGCGGTAAGAGACAGAGATAATGCACTAAAGAGAGTAGAATTTGAAAAAAATCAAGAGAAAAAGAGAAAAGATAGAGCGTTGAGAATTAAAAAAGAACGTATAGCTGCAAATAAACAATTTTTAGCTCAATTAAGAAAAATGAATCAAGAAGCAGCTCTTGTAGAAATAGAAGACGATCAAGAAAGAGAACTTAAGAAAGCAGAACAAGAAAGAGACAATCAATTAAAAGCCTTAGAAAAAAGTAAAGTAGGCGATAAAGTTAGGGCTGCTATGAAAGAAGCTATTGAGTTAGAGCATCAAAACAAAATGAAGGAGATAAACAAAAAATTTGAAGATGAAGCAAAAGAAAAAAGAGAACAAGAAGACGCTTTACTGCAAGAGATGATAAACGAAAATAACGACGCTTTAATAGAAAACGAAGTCGACCAGCAATTAAAAGCTCTTGAAAGGCAAAAAGCGGCAGATTTAGAGAAACTAAAATTACACGCTAACTTTAACGAATTAAAAATAGAGCTAGATAAAAAATATGACAGAGAGGTTAAAAAGATACAAGACGAACAAGTTGAAAACGATAAAAAAGCAAAAAAAGACTTAGTAAATATATCTCTAAAATCTAGCGCTGACCTTATGAAACAAGCTAGTGAGTTTGCTGGAGATAATAAAGAGTTAGCTGCGGGTTCTTCTTTAATTAATACATATCAAGCGGTTACTAAAACTTTAGCAGATGGTGGGGGTAGTCCGCTTAGTTACTTAATGGCTGCGGGAGTTTTAGCAGCTGGTTTAAAAAGTGTACAATCTATATACGATACTGACGTAGGAAGCGGGGGCGGGGGTTCTACGCCACCAGCTGAAGTAACACCAGCACCTCAAATGGTTAGTGGTTCTTTTGACTTAACTAATGTACAACAACCAGAACCCCTAAAAGCGTTTGTTGTAACTGACGAAATGACTAATAGTCAAGATCAACTCGCAAATATAAGAAGACGAGCTACAATTTAAAAATCAAATATATTAACTAAAAATCTATTATATAATATGCCTTGTAAAAAATGTGAAGACGGAAAATATAAGCACGGAGAAACTGGAGAATGTAAATACGATTCTAAAGCTGAGTGCGAAGAAGCAAACAAAGACTACTACGAGAATCTTAAAACAACTCGTATAGTAGAATTAATTATAGAAGAAGACAACGAAGAATTAACTATTGACGCAATATCGCTAGTAAATTCTCCAGCAATAGAACAAGATTTTGTTTATTTTGGAAAAGAAAAAAATAATCTTACTTTTGCTAAAGTCGACGAAGAAAAAAGAATGTTGGTTAGTCCAGCCCTTATTCCTAACAAGCAAATTTTCCGATACGACCCCAATACAGACTCAGAATACTACGTATATTTTAGCCCTGAGACTGTCAGAAAAGCTAGTGAGTTGTACTTAAAACATAACAACCATCACAAAGCTACATACGAACACCAAGACCGTGTAAGTGGCGTTTTAACGGTTGAATCTTGGGTAAAAGAAGGCGATCAAGATAAGTCTAAATTATACGGCTACGACCTACCAAATGGTACTTGGTTTGTAAAAATGAAAATAACTAACGACGAGCTTTGGTCTAAGATTAAAGACGGAGAATTGAAAGGGTTAAGTATCGAGGGTTATTTTGCTGACCGTTTCGAGGCTATGCAGCATAAAAAACATTCAGACGAAGAAGTATTAAAAGCGTTATTAGAAATTATAAATAAAAAATAAAATGGATAAACATAAATTTTTCAAAGAAGTAAGTAAGTTTAAAACTCATAAAGTACAACTAGGTTTAATTGACGATATATTTAGAGATATTGACAATTTAGGTTGGGACGATAAATTATCTTCAGTATATCGTAAATACGAAGAAGCAAGAGATTTTTCAGACGCAATNTATAACGAATCGTTATCAACATATAATAATCTAAGAGAACAATTAGATTTTTTAGAAAATGCCTTAAACGAGTTAGGAGTAGAACCTATGGGTTCAGTAGCAGAAGCTCGTACTGAATTAGACAGAATAGGTAGGCAAATAGAAGGTTTACAAGACGATTTAAACTCTGGAGTACTAGCATAAAAAATAATAATATGAGTAAAAAAGAAAAAATACTAGCAAAATTAAGCGAACAAAGAAAAGGACTTAAAAAAGTAAACTTATCTTTAATAGGAGATTTACAAAATGATAATGAAGCTATAAAAAGTATTGATTTACAAAATGCTTATGATTTAGCTTTTACTGATTACGAATTTGCACTAGGTAAATTTGAAGAAGCTCAAAGGTCAGTAGAAGAATTTATAGGCTCTTTTGATAGATTATCTGACGCAGTAGATAATGTCGAAGACTTATTAATATCAGCGGGTCAAAATTTATCAGAAATAAAAAATCAATTAGACTCTTTAGGTATAGAACCAAACGCTGAAATTAATATGATAGAAGATGAATTAAGAGAATCTGAAACTATGGTTGTTAACGCTAGACAAGACTTACAATCTTTTCAGTATAATAGATTAGAACGAATAATTGATTAAAATATAAAACAATGACTAATAAAAGTAAATTCTTTGCAGAATTAAAAAGCGAAAAAAATAAGAAAAAATTTAACGTAGAAAAAAAAGATTTATCTAAAGCTCATAAAGTTGCTTTGTCTTTAGTTGCAGAAATAGACAACGAATTTAGTTGGTTAGAACAAAGTTATTCTGAAGCGTCTTACGGAGCGGAATTTATGAGAGAGTGGGTAGATAAAATTATGGAATTTAATTCTGAATTAAGTATAGCAGTTGATAATTATGTAGTAAACGGCGCTGCTATGTCTTTCGAGGAAGCATATACAGATATGAGACCTAAAATAGAAGAATTAGAGCGTAAAGCGGCAGAGCTAGGAATAGAGCCGTCTTCTTTAATAAGAGACTACGACGAAATAAAAAACATATTATCTGTCGCTGAACAAGTAGACGCTGAGTTTGTAGACGCTTATAAAGAAGTCTTAGATCAAGCGAATAATCGTTTTGGACTAGCAGATTTTTCTTAAAAATCAAATAAACTTAATATAAATCTATTTAATAAAAAAAGAACCTATGGACATCAAAGAACAAATAATAAAAGCTCTAGGTTTAAGTAAAGAGCTTAAATTAAATTATCAATCAAAATCTGAAGACGGAACTATTTTTGTATCTACGGCTGACGAGTTAGCTAGTGGCGTTGATATTTCAGTATTAACAGAAGACGGTACAACTATTCCTTTACCAGCTGGAACGTATAAAACTGAAGAAGGCGTTACTTTTAGAGTAGAAGAAGAAGGTATTGTAGCTGAAGTTATGGAAACTGAAACAGAAGAAACTGTTACTGAAGAAGAACAAATGGCGGAAGAAGAAGCTGACGTGCAAGACTGGGAAGGTATGGAAAAAAGAATAAAAAACCTTGAAGACGCTATTGCAGATTTAAAAGCAAAAGTAGGCGAAGGTAAAAGCGAAGAAGTAGAAATGGCTGACGAAGAAGCTACTGAAGAAGTAGTAGAAGAAGTAGTAGAGACAGTAGAAGCGGCAGTTGAAGAAATTGCAGCGGCTATAAACGAAGCTACTCCAGACGAGGTTACTGAAGAAATTTCTAAAATTGCAGCTGAAGTATCAGTAGAAGTTATGCAAGAAAAAGCTGAAGAAGTAGTAGAAGAAGCAGAGCCTACTGATATGAAGAAGAAGAAAAAAGATAAAATGAAGGATAAAAAGAAAAAAAGAGAATATAGTAAAGTATCACGTTTAGAAAAGCAAAATAAAGAACTTAGAGAAAAGTTAAGAAGAAAACCAGCTGACAGTCCTTTAAGTGTAAATAAATTTGCTAGTGAAAGACCTACTTTTTCTAAAAGTGAATTAAGTAAAATGACAAAAAAGGAAAAGTTCCTTTACAACTTATATAAATAATAATAAATAATAATTAAAAACAAAAAATTATGGCTTTAGCAGTAACGAGTAATTACTCGGGGAAAGCGGCTGGGTTTTATATCTCGGCAGCTTTAAAACAAGCGAACTCTATGGAGTTCTTAACAATGATAGAAAATATCAAATTTAAAAGTAANATCCAGAAAATGTCGGCNGCATCTATGATTCAGGATGCTACGTGTAATGTAAATTTAGCTGGTACACTTACAATGACTGAGGCGGTTTTAACTCCTAAGAATCTAATGGTTCAGACGGACATTTGCTCAAAAACGCTTTTAGAATCTTGGGAGGCTTTACAAATGAGAGCGGGAGCTGGTGCGCCACCTCCAGCATCTTTTAACGACTATGTTATTTCTTACATAGGAGAAATTATAGCAGACGGTACAGAGGCTTCTATTTGGAGCGGTAACGACGCAACGGCTGGAGAATTTACTGGATTTACACACGGTGGGGTTGGTCGTTTAGTAACTGACGCAACAGTAACTGACGTTGCAAATGTTGGTGGGGCAGGTAACGCCTATACTGCTGCAAACATTATAGAAAATTTACAAAATTGTTCAGCAGCTATTCCAACAACTGTTTATACAAAAGACGACTTATATCTTTATATGTCGCCTAAGACTTACAGATTATATATTTCTGCAATCTCTACTTTAGGATATGTTAATGCATACTCTATGAACGGAGACTACGACGCAGTTTTTGAAGGTCTAAAATTAGCAGTATGTAACGGTATGATGGACGACGTAATAGTTGCGGCTGAAAAATCAAATTTATATTTCGGGACAGATCTTTTGAGTGATGCTGCAAATATAAACTTGCTAGATTTAAGTTCGATCGACGGGAGTCAAAATATTAGAGCAATTTGCAGATACTCTGGTGGTACTCAAGTAGGTATCGGAGCTGACGTAGTTTTAGTATCGTAATAAATAAATTAAATAGGCAAGGGCGTAAAAACCCTTGCTTTAATAACCTTAAAAATAAAAAAATATGTCTTGTACAGCACTTACAAAAGGTAGAGGTCTTGACTGCTCCAGAATCGCTGGAGGGGTAAAGAATATTTATTTTTCGGTTTACTCAGACTTTGGTAGTACGGACTGGTCTTACGACGGTACGCACCCTCAAGAAATAGACTCTATTGACTGGAATAGTAACAGTATTTACAAATATGTAATGCCTTTAGGCGTTGCGAACGTAACTGATACAATTACTGGATCGACAGAAAACGGTACTATTTTTTACACTCCTACGGTAAACATAATGTTAAATAAATTAACTAAAGAAGACCAAAACCAAATTAGACTTTTAGGACAGACTAAAGTTAGAATATTAGTAGAACTTAACGCAAAATTATCGTCAGGACACGACGTTATTTTAGCTTGTGGTTTTGAAAACGGTATGGATTTAAACACGGGAACGGCTGACTCAGGCGCTGCGTTTGGAGACAGAAACGGTTATACTCTTACCTTTACTGGTATGGAGTCAAGACCAATGGCGTTTTTAGAAGACTATACTACTAGTATTTTTGATAACTCAGGATTCACAAACAAAGGAACACCGTTTGTTGTTTCTGTGTAATTTATAAGTAGTTTCATATATTAAAAAGGAGTAACTAATGTTACTCTTTTTTTTTATTTACCAAATAAATTTATACTTTTTCTATTATATAATATGATACAAGCTACAACGGAGTCAGACTTTATATTTTATATACAAACGGAAGACAATCGTATAGACACTTCAGCGGCTACAAGTAAAATTAGACACTTGCTAAAATTTACAAATGAAATGGATAAATCTATACATTATGTATACGCAACCGCTCAAGAGATATACGAAAGGTATACTAAATTTGAAGTAGACTACGATAGTACGCCTAGCGTATATACTTCAGTTAATTTAAAACCAGCTGGATATTATCAGTTTGAAATATACGAAGTGGTTTGGTCTGGTACAGTTACAATTTCATCTGGTAACGCTCCAGTTAATGAAAACGACGTATTAACACCAGCTGCAAGTACAAAAGGCGTTGTTAAAGGGCTTGTAACAAAAGGAAAAATGTATGTCGCAGATAAAAGCGGTACTGAGCAAGTTAAATACACTCAACACCCAGAACCTAGCGGCTCTAATTATATATATTACGGACAATAAAAAAATAAAAAATGGCGATCGAAAACGTACAACAACTATTAACAGAACAATTAGGTAAAAATGCTGGAACTGAAATATTTACAACGGCAAATCAAACGGGTAAAGATTTTTACTGCGTTTATTTTCCAGTAAATAGCGTTATATCTAGTATTACAGTAGCAGACGCTACGGGAGAATCTGCTTTACATACTACAATACCAGCGGGTACAACTTTATTTATGAATGTAACTCAAATACAGTTGACAAGTGGAGTTGGTATTGGTTATAAAGAGTAATTATGTTAGCACTAAAATTAGGAAAAAGTATCGGCGGAATTGCTAACAGAAATACTTTTAGCAATATTTATTCTTTAAAGTTTGCTGGAGTAGACGATTACGTTAATTTGAATAGCGCTGCTAGTACTGTCGACGTAAGTAGAGGTACAATTTCTGCGTGGGCTAAATTGGACTCTGTAAGCGATAATACTCCAATATTTAAATTTTATACAAATTCTAATAATCAAGCTACTATAATTTATTTACATTCTACAAATCAGTTTAAGTTTATGTATAAAGCAGCTGGAACTAATACGCAAGTTATTGAGTCGGCTGGTAGTATTGAAGGAGATGGTAATTTTCATCACTTTGCTATGACTTGGAACGTAGGCGGAAATGAGTTAAAAGCTTATGTAGATGGCGTACAGTTTGGTTCAACTCAAACTACATTTGGAACTTGGTCTGGAACTCCTAGTGTTTTTGAGTTAGGTCGTAACGGACTTAGCGGTACTGGATATTGGATAGGCAATATTGACGAGTTTAGCTTATTTAATGTAGCTAAAACTGGTACTGAAATAGAGGCAATATATAATTCAGGAATACCAAATAATTTAGTTGGAGAAAGTAATTTATCTGGTTATTGGAGAAACGAAGAAGGTAGCGGTACAACTATTGCGGACGGTTCTACAAACTCAAACTCTGGTACTTTAGTAAACGGTACGGCTTTTAGTACTGACGTACCATAAAAAAATTAATATGAAATACGTTATATTTGACATAGAAAACATAGATTTAATAGACTTTACAAAAGTTAAAGAAACTAGCAGAGATACATTAAGACTTTCTTTAGATGGTACAAAATGCGTTTTAAAATTTGAAGGCGAAACGCCAGAATTTTTAGTAGGTTTGCAACAATACAACTATGAAGAAATATTAACAATTATGTATTCTCCAGAATGGACTAACAACGAATAATATGAACGATAAAATTTTAAGCATAAATTTAGAAACTCAAACTGCGCCTATAATACAAGAGGTTAGAGGTAAAGATTATATAGAATACGGTACTGAAGACTGGAAAAACCTTTACCCGCAGTTTTTAATTGATCTTTACTACAACTCGAGTACTCACGCTGCTATTGTTAATGCTACTGCGGATATGATAGCTGGAGAGGATATAGTTATAGAAGCTGACGAAGACGAAAATTTAGATATGTATGTTAAGCTAAAAAAGTTTTTTAGACACGCTAACGGTAAAGAGACATTACATCAAGTAATAAAAAAAATAGCTTTTGATTTTAAACTACAAGGAGCGTACGCTTTACATATTATTTGGAATCAAGAAAAAACAGAAATAGCAGAAATTTATCACGTTCCAGTNGAANGAGTTAGAGCTGGTCGACCAAACGANNTNGGCAAAATAGATACTTATTATATTAGCGCTGACTGGTCTAATTTAAGAACTCATAAACCNTACCCTATTGCAGCGTTTAATGTTAANGANAGAACCTCTGCTAGTCAATTATTATATACTGGATCATATAGTCCNAATATGGACTGTTACCATACGCCAGACTATATAGCTGGTTGTAACTGGGCTTTAATAGACCAAAGAGTAGCTGAGTTTCATTTAAACAATATAGAAAACGGTTTTAGTGGATCGTATTTTATTAGCTTTGCAAACGGTATTCCAACGGCTGAAGAACGGTATCAAATAGAAAAAAGTCTTATAGATAAATTTACTGGGGCTAAAAACTCTGGAAAATTTGTTTTAACATTTTCTGACGATAAAACTCGTACACCAGAAATAACTCCTATAAGTGTAAGCGACGCTGACAAGCAGTATTTAGCTTTACAAGAATTGCTTGTACAAAACATTCTTACGGCTCACAGGGTAACTTCTAAGACACTTATGGGTATTGACAGTACTAATGGGTTCAGTTCTAATACAGACGAGCTTATAAACGCTGCAAACTTCTATGTACAAACAGTTGTAAGAAGTTTCCAATTAAACATATTAGACACTTTACAGACTATATTTTCTGTAAACAATATGGATCTAAAAGTCGGGTTTGTACAATTAAAACCTATTACAGTACAATTTGACTCTAAAACTGTTCGTGAGGTTATGACCCAGAATGAGATTAGGGAGGACTTGGGTTTACCAGCCTTAGACGAAGAAGAAACAGTAGAAGAAAAATCTACATTTAGTAAAGTAGGATCTATGGTAACGGACGGAGTAGAGCTACCTTTATTTGATACAATAGAAGAAGCTGAAGCTGAAGCTGAAAGGTTAGGTTGTAGCGGTTATCACGAACACACTCAAGACGGCAATACTTACTATATGCCGTGCGAAGACCACGATCAAATAATGGATCTTAGTAAATGTAATTGTAAAGAAGAATTTATAAGTCCTAACCCTTGTACTGAAGGTTACGAGCCTTACGGACATAAAATAAAAGACGGTAAAAAAGTACCTAATTGCGTACCTATTAAAGCGTATAAACAAAACTTGTCTAATTTTATACAAGAATTTGGCGAAGACATAAACGAAGACTGGGAACTTGTAGACGAAGAAGTAGTACACGGAGAACACCAAGATTTTAATTTTGAAGAAGAACTTAATATTTTAGTAAACGACCGTACGGACTTAGCTTCTACTGGTACGGCTAGACCTAACTCTAGAAGTGAACAAGACGGAGTAAATGAGTCTTATAATAATTATTACAAAGTAAGATACGAATACAAAAAAGCGTCTGGTACTGGTAGTAGTAGCGACAGTAGAGCGTTTTGTAGAGGTATGATGTCTGCAAATAAAGTATATCGTAAAGAAGACCTTTTGAGGTTAACAGATATACAAGTAAACGATTCTTACTACTCTAAAAGACAAGGACGTGAAATAGGCTTTGGNGCTAATGGAGATTTGACATACTCAATTTGGCTTTATAAAGGCGGCGCAAGATGTAAGCACTACTGGAATCGTTTAATTTTTAAGACTTCTTTAAGAGGTGCTAAATCTCCTATAAACGATAGTCAACTAATTAGCGAAGCAAAAGCAAGGTCAGAAGGTTTTACTATTGATATGAACGACGATTTAGTAGCTACTGCGCCTATAAATATGATTAATGAAGGATTTTTAACACCAAGATAATATGAGTTACGTTTTATTTATATCAGAACAAAAATTAAAAGACAGTACGGCTATTAACCTTAATGTCGACACCAATTTAATATTGCCTTATATACGTCAAAGTCAAAAATTGTATGTAGAACCAAAACTTGGTTCACGGCTATTTGAAAAATTAAAAAGCCTTATAACGGCTGGTACTATTGGNAANGTAGGTAACGAAGCGTACAANACCTTATTAGACGANTATATTGGAGATATGNTNCCTAACTGGGCTTTTTATCACGCNATACCCTTTTTNAGGTTTAAAATAGAAAACGGTAACATATTTTCTAANACATCTGAGACNGGNACNGCTTTAAGTACGGCNGAAGCNCAACANCTNAGAGANGAAGTTAGNAATACGGCAGAATATTATACNGAGCGTATGATCGAGTATATNAGAAATAACAAAACATTATTNCCAGAATACAATCTTAATACTGGAGCTGAAATAGATCCTGACGAAAACGCTTATTATAANGGTATGAATTTAGAACGACCTACAAAAAATNTAAACGACTATACTTTAAGAAATACAATAGGCAATTTNAATTAATGAAAAAGTATTATAAAACAAAAACNATNAATATAACTAAGCTAAAGTCCTATTTGGATAAGCTCAAAACTAAAAAAGATGAACGATCTAAGGGACACGGTACAAGTAGGAATAGCTAACGGAAGTGCTATTGGTTTTAGTATTACAGACTGCAACGAAATTTTAACTCTTGTATCTTTAATATTAGCAATAGCTTTTACTATATATAAATTTATAAAATTTGACAAAAATTAAAAAATGGCTAAAAAGTTTACTGTTAACTCTTTTAGAGCTACTAGAAAAAAAAGAAAAGGAGTACACTCCAAAAACGCAAGTCGAGGACAAAATGCCTACAAAAAACATTACAGAGGACAAGGGCGTTAATTTACTTATAATTAGAGATACTTTTACGGATAAATCTACTATTGGTAAATTATACCTTAACGGAGAATTATTTTGCGATACTTTAGAGTTGCCTTATAAAGACAATCAAAGAAGTATATCTAGTATACCAGCTGGAGAATACAAAGTAAACTTAAGACCAGCTAGACAAAGCGCAACTAGAGACTATTTACACTTAATAGTTGAAGACGTGCCTAACCGTTCTTATATATTATTTCATAGAGGCAATAAGCCNTCGCATACTAGAGGTTGTATTCTAGTAGGTCAAACTCGTCAACAAGACTTTGTTGGTAACTCGACTTTAGCTATGACTTTACTAATGAAAGAAATAATAAATTTAGGCGGCGAAAACATTAAATTAATAATTAAAAATCGATAAACTATGAAATGGACAGAAATTTTATTAGCAATCTTAGGAATTGCAGAAATTATTGTAAGGTTAACGCCAACNGAAAAAGACAACTCNATNTTAAATAAGATTATGTGGGTTGTAAATAAGTTNATACCTAACAAAATNAAAAAATAATGACAAACCGCTTTAGGTTAAAACCTCACGAAATAGCGGCTTTAAAAAAAATGCGAGAATCCGAAACTAGGAATATTCTAGTTATCGGAGACTTGCACGAACCCTTTTGTTTAGAAGGATATTTAGAGTTTTGCATACAACANTACAAGACTTATAATTGTAACCAAGTAATATTTATTGGAGACATANTNGATAANCACGCCTATTCATATCACGAACCAGATCCTGACGGGCTTTCGGCGGGTATGGAGTTAGAAGAAAGTATNAAAAAAATACAAAATTGGTATAAAGCTTTTCCAGTAGCTGACGTATGTATAGGCAATCACGACCGTATGGCTGCTAGAAAAAGTTTTAGTGGTGGTATACCTTCTGCGTGGATTAGGTCTTATAACGAAGTTTTAGGAACTCCAAATTGGAACTGGGTCGAAAGTGTTACATACGACGAAGTACTTTATGAACACGGCGAAGGGGGTCAGGCTCAAACAAAAGCAAAAAACAACTTAATGTCAAGCGTATGTGGTCATACTCACACTGAAGCATATACTCGCTGGTATGTAGGTAAAAAATTTAGAGTATTTGGTATGCAAGTAGGCTGCGGAGTAGACAGTAAAAGCTATGCTTCAGCTTACGCTAAAAACTTTAAAAAACAAGCAATAGGTTGCGCAGTTATCTTAAACAATGGTACTTTACCGATTAATCTATTAATGCCTTTATAGTGAAAAATCTATTTAGGATAATTTCTAAATCTCTTTTATATACAATAATAGTAGGATCTCTTGTATATATTCTCAATCTTATAGTAGTAATTATATTTATTATACTAGGAATATATTAACATTTTTTGTTAATAAACTTGTATATATCATATATTTTGTTTAGTTTTGTTGCAATTAACTAAAACATTAAATATGAAATACGATTACAAAATGTTAGAGGCTACTGATAAAGACGAAGCTATAACATCTATACTAGACGCAGTAAAACATAATGCAGTTTGGCTAAATAAATGTCAAAGCTACTTTGCAATAACTGTTAAGTCGCTTAGTGAAAAGCTTAGAAAAAAGTATTTACAAGAATTATCTAAAGACGATATTATTGATTTGTTTATAGAGTTTAAAACTGAATACTATAACTATAAAGATAATACAGTATGGAGTTAATTTGTAAAGAATATCACTTTTATAATAACGGTATATATAAAACGATAAGTAAGTTATCTCCTGAAGGCTGGTTTACTGATATAGAAAAAGTAGAACCAAGTATAAGAATATTTGGTACGCCTAAGCAAGTAGACAAAGCTTATAAAGATTATGTAAAAATGACTGGTTTAAATTTAAACGAGACTTATGACTTTAAAGTAGAGCCTAAAGGATCTTATTGGTATGATATATATGGTAAAGACGCAGATAACATAAATAAAAAGACTCAAGAAAAATTAGATAAATATAAAGAACTATACAATAAACAAAATAAAAAAGCACTAATTACAACGATATGACAACTGAAAAAATNAAAAACGCTTANAATAAATACGGACTAACTAGAGACGACGTATACAAACATCAACACTATATAATAATAACTCGTAGCGGTATNGAAAAAATACAAGCTATTGAAAACATAAANCTTGACTACGAAATAGTAAAATGCGAAAAAGACTTTTGTGTTATGAAAGCTATTGCTATAAAAGGTAAAGAAATTATACAAACTTTTGGATCTGCTTTAAAAGGCGAAGGTTTTAAAGACGGGAACACTATGTCGTGGTATGTCGTCGAAATGGCTGAAAAGAGAGCTATGTCAAGAGCGGTATTAAAAATGACTGGTCTATACGAGTTAGGAGTATTTGGCGAAGACGAAAGCGAAGAATTTAAACGTAAATAATAATAAAATGAAATATAAAGTAAAAGATTTAAAAATTACTGGTTACGATTTAGACGTACACCAAGATAGGTTAAGCGACGTATTAACATTATCTAAAAAATGGTCAAAAAATGGAGTTGTTAAATGCAAAGTAGAAGCAACTGACGGCTACGAGTATATAATAACTGAAGACAACTTAGAAAAAATTAAAACAAAGTCTAATAAAAAAACAAAGAAATAATGCAAATAGAAGGTAAATTAATTAAAATACTAGAAGCTGAAGGCGGTACAAGTAAAAACGGTAAAGCTTGGATTAAGCAGTCTTGTATAGTACAAACAGAAAACGAATACAATAACGAAGTATGTATAACTGCTTTTGGAGACGATAAAATAAAAGATCTAAATAAATTAAAAATAGGAGAAAACGTACAAATTTGGTGCAACGTATACTCAAGAGAATATAACGGTAAATATTATAATCAAATAGACGGTTGGCGATTTTCTAAAAGTGGATCGGAATTTAAACCTCAAGACTTTGTAACTACTGACGATAACGATATGCCTTTTTAAAATGGTTGACAAGCATAATTTTAAAGCTATATGTAAACTAACAGAAAAGGTTTTAGAAATTCCAAAGGGCTTAATGCAAGATAAAAGCAGAAAAAGACCTTTAATAATTGCTAGACAAATAGCGTCTGTTATAGGTCTTAAAGAAGCAAATGTACATAAAAAAATTATCGGCTCTATGTTAAATAGAGATAGAACTTTAATTAATTACTATGAGCATCAACACGAAGGCAACTATAAAAACTGGAAAATATACAGAGAATCTTATAATAAAGTTTACAAAGCATATAAAAACATAGAGGGGTTAAAAGAAATATTTACTAAAGGATCTGATATAAAAGAATACTTAATTAAAAAAGGAGTTAAAGAAGCTCCTAAAAATTTAGACGATATAATTATTGCAGTAAAAAGCGGCGAAGCGTCTACATTAATTAAAGTTACTGAGTTAGATTTTGTAAAACAATTAGAAAATATTAAGTTAGCGCTTAAAAATTATTACTATACAATAGAAATATTATAATGAATAAACCTAACTATTACGCTATACTACCTTCTACAATAAGATACGACGAAAATCTAAAGCCAAATGTAAAATTATTATATGCAGAAATTACGGCTTTATGTAATATGAACGGAGACTGTTTTGCTAGTAATAGATATTTTGCAGATTTATACGGTAAAAGTAAAGGTACAATTTCTGGTTGGGTAAGCGATTTAGTAAAAGCTGGTTACATTAAAATAGAATATACTTATAAAAAAGGTACACGACAAATCGATCATAGGTATATTAGAATTATCGCAGGGGCTATACCAGAAAAGCTGAACGACCTATACGATAAAAGTATAAAGAATAATAATACAAGTATTAATAATAAACTTACAGTTAGTAATAAGAGGCGCTTTAAAAAACCAACTTTAGATGAAGTTATGATTTATTGTAAAGAGCGTAGTAATAATGTTAACGCAGAAACATTTATTAATTTTTATGAATCTAAAGACTGGTATGTAGGCAAAAATAAAATGAAGTCTTGGAAGGCAGCGGTACGAAACTGGGAGTCTCGAGATAAAGGTAAGTTAACTATGAGTAAAATTGATAAACAACTAAACGAATATATGGACGGAAAAAAATATTTATGAAAACACTAAAACAAGAAGACCTAAAAGAATTAACAGAAAAAGTATACGAGTTATTACATAAAACCGCAATAGAAATAGGTCAAAATCCAGACGGTAAAACAATAGCAGCTTTAAGTAAAATATTTGCAAATGATTTACAAAAGGAAAACAGATTTAAAAACCTGACTTTCAATCAGTTAGAAGACGCTTTCTCTATTGGAGTTAGATTTGGTAAAGACGAACCTTTTTTAAATATTAGAACTTTTTATAAGTGGACTTACGAACACAAAAAAACAGTTGACAACGCTTATTACGAAGTACATACTTTAGGTAAAGAAAAAGACAAAACACTTTATTATCAAGAACCAATAGTATATTTAGAATGAAAAAAACAAAACTAATAGGAATATCTATTTTAGGTTGGATAGGTATTCTAATAACAGTAGCAGTATATGTTATAACTGTTATATCACTAATAAAACTAATACAATGAATACAAAGCAAAAAGTCAGATATTATTTAGAAAAATTTTCACACTTAAGAGATAACGATTATAGACTATGTAGTAATATCTGGCACGAAGAATTTAAAACTTTTGATATTAACGGAGATTTATCGGCTCAAGATTTTTTAAAGATATATTCTTTAGGCAAATTAACGTCAGCTCCAAGTATTAAAAGAGCAAGAGCAAAACTACAACAAGATTTTCCAGAATTAAGAGGGGAAAAATATTTAACTAGAAAAAATAAATTGCAAAATGAATGGCGTAAAGACTTGGGTTATGAAGTCAATAAGTAAATTGAAAAAAGAGTTAGATAAAGTATTTAGTTTGTTTATTAGATTAAGAAACGCAACTGAGTATGGTTTAACTCAATGTTTTACTTGCGGCAAAGTAGATCACTATAAAAAATTACAATGCGGACACTTTCAAAGTCGTAAACATATTAGTACAAGATTTGACGAAAAAAATTGTCAGGTACAATGCGTAGCTTGTAATATGTTTAGAAGTGGCGAACAATATCGCTTTGGCTTAAATTTAGACGCTTTGTACGGCGAAGGAACTGCTGAAGAACTAGAAGTAGTTTCTAGGTTTACTATAAAAATGAGTAGACCAGATTATGAAGAAAAAATTAGTTATTACAAATTAACTGTTAAAAACTTAAAAAAAGATAAAGGTATCGAATAAGTTTTTTTACATATACTTGTCGTATGGTAACTCCTATATATGCAAGTAACGAACATAGACAAGCCGTAGAATTGTATATAAACACTTGTTTTGAGTTTGCTAAAGACCTATCTACAAAAACAAAATACAACAACTATATAGACGTTGTAAACACTATTATAGAATATCATAACGGTTACGGTAAAGGTGTAAAAGAAAATAATTATTACGACTGGTTAATGATTATACCTATAAATATATCAGTTGCTACAAATGGCTTTTTTGCTGGTATTGAATCAAGAAATAATAGAGCTACTGTAAGAGCGTATAAAGTTGTTTTAGAACAATTACTATTAGATACCGTAGATAAAATAGAATTACTAGAGCCTCAAAATGAATAAGATTTATATCGAAATAGCAAATCTTACAGAAAAATTTAGAAAAATGGCTTATGGTATATGTAAAGACGAAAACAAAATTAATAACGCAGTACAAGAATTAATGCTTTATTTTTTACAAATGAACCCAGAAACTCTAAAAAATATATATGATAAAGACGGAATAGAAGGGGTTACAAGATACGGAGCGGTTGCTTTAAAAAGAGCTTTAACAAGTACAAGATCTAATTTTTATTACAAATATGAAAAATATTATACGAATATTGATAATTCCAATTATGTTTATAATTCAACTATGGATAATTGTAGCAAGTTGGAATCTTACTCTGACGCTAAGATGTTACGCTATATTTCAGAAAGTGAAACTGTATACGACGAAGACAAAGAAAAGAAAATTGTTTTAATAGAAACGGAGTTAGATAAACACCACTGGTACGATAAAGAAATTTTTAAACTTTATTACTATGAGGGTAACACGCTTGACTCACTTGCTAAAAAAACAAAAATAAGTAGAAATAGTTTGTTTACGACAATAGACAAAGTAAGAACGGAATTAAAAACTAAATGTAATGAAATTGTACAATCCGATAAAGAAAAATAGTTTTATTATGCAGTTTGGCTTTCAAAGTCCAAATTGGAAAAAATGTAGTATTGAAAATTTAGAGAGACAAATTAAAACAAAGAAAAAAAACAAATGAAATTTTTTGTAGCAAATGAAGTATATAAAGAACGAATCTCAATATGCAAATCTTGTGAACACTATTTAAGTCTATTAGGTAACTGCGCAATTTGTAAGTGTTTTATGAAAGTAAAATCAAGGATAGCGCCTATGGAATGTCCAAAAGGCAAATGGTTAAAAACAACTAAATTAGAAAACCCAAAAGATTTNCCTAAAGATATAATAGAAGAAATATTAGACTTGTACCCTAAAATAAAAAGCGGTCGAGCAAAAAATCATACTGACAAAGCAAAACTTATAACTTTGTATAATACAATATATAATACTAATTATAGCACAGGTACAAATTGCAGCTCTTGTATAAGTACTTGTTTTGACGCTATAACAAAACTTTACGAAAAATATAATACAAATGAATAATATACCAAAATACTATATAGGAAAAAAATACAAAATAGAAGCTAGAAAAGTAATAGAAGACTTTCAGGCTGACAATTATAATTTAGGAACGGCTATAACATATTTATTAAGAGCTGGAAAAAAAGACGGCAATCCTATTGAACAAGATATAAAAAAAGCAATAGATCATTTAAACTTTGAATTAGATAGGGTAAAAAGTAATACAAGAACTGGAGGGTTAGCAAAATGAAATATAAATGTGAATGCGGAGACTATGAAAAAGAGATTAAAAAAATCTCTATTGTATACAGAGACGGCAACTGGGTTACAAAAGGATCAGAATGTCCTTGCGGTAAATATATGACTAGCGAACCAAAAGAAGGTATGCCTACAATTAAAAGAACCGAAGCGTCTTTAAGTAAAAAAAAAAGACACGAAAAACTATGGGACGGAGCTAAAGAAATGTTATTAGGCGAACGAGGTATTAACGACGATTTTTAAATGAATTTTGTAATACATACAAGCCAAGATAAACAGACGTTATATAATTATNTAAAAGAGTTAGATAGCGGATATATAGTTAAAGTNAGTAAGCAAAGAAATAANAGATCAAATATGCAAAACAATTACTATTGGGCTTGTATAGTACAACCGTTAGCAAATGAGTTAGGATATTTTCCTGACGAAATGCACGATACACTTAAGGTTAAGTTTGCTAGTCTTTGGGAAAGTATAGAGGTTAACGACAAACAAATAGGTTTACAAAAAGTAAAAAGTACGGCTAAAATGAATAGTAAAGAATTTGAGATATATGCAGACCAAATAAGAATTTGGGCGCTTACAGAATTAAATATCAAGTTAATGTTACCAAACGAATACGAATAAAATCTATTATATATAAAGACTTGATTAATCAAATTATTTCAAAATGAATACACACGGCGGAAAAAGAATAGGAGCTGGACGTAAGCCAAAAGCTGAAGAACAAAAGCTAATAGAAAAATTAACACCTTTAAACGACTTAGCTTTAGAGTCATTAAAAAAAGGTTTAGAGAAAAAAGAACAGTGGGCGGTCAAGTTATACTTTGAATATTTTTACGGTCGACCTCAACAACGAGTAGATGTAACTAGCAACGAAGAAACTTTAAATATGCCGCTAATAACATTTATAGATTCTGAAACTGAGTAAAAAATATAATCCGTTATTTAATTCTGACGCTAGATACTTTATAATAACTGGGGGTCGAGGGTCTGGTAAATCTTTTGCTGCAACTGTATTTTTAACCTTACTTACAATGACCTCAGGAATACGAGTATTGTTTACTAGGTTTACTATGGTCTCAGCGCACTTATCTATAATACCAGAATTTTTAGAAAAAATAACTTTATTAGGATATGATAATATATTTAGTATAAATAAAGCCGAAGTAATAAACACTAAAAACAATAGCGATATATTATTTAGAGGTATAAAAACTAGCGCTGGTAACCAGACTGCAAGTTTAAAATCTTTACAAGGTATAAGTTGCTGGGTACTTGACGAAGCAGAAGAATTAATAGACGAAGACATATTCGATACTATTGATCTGAGTATAAGAGAAAAAAATATACAAAATAGAATCATACTTATATTAAATCCAGTAACAAAAGAACACTGGATATATAAAAGGTTTTTTGAAGACAAAGGCGTACAAGCTGGTTTTAACGGCGTTAGAGACAATATATGCTATATACATAGTACATACCTTGACAACAAAGATAATCTGTCTAAGAGCTTCCTAGAGCGTGTAGAGGCTATAAAACATAGGAACTTTAAAAAGTACAAACATAAAATACTTGGGGGCTGGTTAGACAAAGCAGAGGGAGTAGTCTTTGAGAATTGGTCAATAGGAGAATTTAATCCTGACGGTTTACAAACCAGCTGCGGTATGGATTTTGGTTTTAGCGTTGATCCAGATAGTTTAGTAGAAGTAGCAATAGATAAAAAGAAAAAAATAATATATNTAAAAGAACACTTATATAAAAACGGATTAAAGTCGCACGAACTAGCAGAGCTTATATTAGAGAAAGTAGGAGATAAATTAATTATAGGAGATAGCGCAGAACCTAGACTAATAGAAGACTTAAGACATTTGGGCGTAAATATAAAACCAGTTAAAAAAGGAACTATTGAGAGCGGTATAACTAGAATGTTAGACTACGACATAGTAATAACAAAAGAGTGTATAAATTTAGCTAAAGAATTAAACAACTATATATATGCAGATAAAGGTTCTAAGTTATTTGTAGACGCTTACAATCACGGAATTGACGCAGTTAGATATAATATAATTTATCATTTAGACAATCCAAATTTAGGAAAATATTATGTACAATAAAAGGGAAGCCCCGCACGTTTAAGCTCCCCTTTCAAAATTAATTCACTAACTAAAACCCCGCAAATATAATACAATAAACTAAAAAACAAAATTTTCTATTATATAATATATGAAAGTACAAGTTAAGCAAAAGGGCAAAAAAAAGACCTATAATGTTATAGACAAATGGTCAGATGTAACATTAGAAAAATGGGCTAAATTAATTGCTATAAAAGGATATGGTAAAATAAAAGAAGCAAAAGAAACAATACTTGCGTTATCTGATATACCAGAAAAAGTATTAAACAAATTAGAGGTATATCATATCGCAGCTATTTTACAACAACTTTCTTTAATGCAAAAAAACGAAGAAACTTGTTTAAGAGAAATAATAGAAATAGAAGGAGTTGAGTATGGTTTCCACCCTGACCTAGAGCAAATGACTCTAGGAGAATTTGTAGATTTAGAAACCTACATACAAGACATAGAAAATAATATGCCTGAAATAATGGCTATATTGTTTAGACCCGTTGTAGATAAAAGCGTTAACTATTATAATATAGAAGCGTACGACGGTAACATAAAGAAACGGGCTGAGATAATGAAAAATATACCAGCTGAGAAAGTACAAGATTCTCTAGTTTTTTTTTACAGTTTCGGGTCGATATTATTAACGATTTTGCTATCGTGTTTGACTCAGGACACAACGGCAACGAACAAGCAATAGGAGATGGAGACTTTGCTAAAAAGTGGAATTGGTTTGGAGTGATGTATAGGTTAGCAAATGGTAACATAATTAATTTAAATAAAGTAACAAAAATAAATTTGCTAGAAGCTTTAACTTGGTTAAGCTACGAAACGGATTTACAAAGTCAAAATAACGTAAAATTAAATAATGTCAGTTAATAACAAAACATATAATAACGTAGTCAATTTTATGGCTAGGCTAGGAGAATATCACGAACAAATTTCTACGGTATCAGTAGGCGACATATACGACGTTGCAATTAGCAAAAATTTAAAAATGCCTTTGCTACATATAAACCCAGTAAACGTAACAACTGGAGATAGTGAGTTAGTATATAACTTTCAGTTGTTTATTATGGACTTAGTAGATAACGATATGGGTACTGAAGTAAAACCTATTGCAGACTTGACTAAGTTAATAAATAGAAATAATAATCAACAAGAGGTTTGGAATAACACTTTAAATATAGCTACTGATTTTATAGGTATGTTAAGACATAGTTCTAGACAATCTTTAGCTGGAGTTAATGATATTAATTTTCCAGTCTATTTTACTCAAGATCAATTTAACTTAGATCCTTTTCAGGAACGGTTTGACGATCTAGCTAGTGGCTGGGTTTTTAATGTAGGAGTAAAAGTTATTAATGATTTTGATACTTGTCAAATACCAGTGTCAACTAACGGAGCTGGTTACTAATGAAATTTAAAATAGGTAAATATAAAATAACAATAGGTTTTTTTAAAATAACAATACATATATGAATTACGACGATTTATTAGAAAAGTTAGAAGCTATTAGCGTAAAGTTTGAAACTTACAACGACTACCCAGAAAGCGCAAGTAATAACGCTTGTAAAGTTTTACGTTGGATAGACGAACACGGTAGGGACGAAGTAAAAGGAATGACAAAAACAGGGTTAACCAGAGCCAACCAGCTCTGCTCAAAAACTAAGATTTCGAGAGACACGATCTCAAGAATGGCTTCATTTAAAAGACACGAAAAAAACGCAGAGGTTAGCGCTGAAAATAAAAGTACCCCGTGGAAAGATAGAGGATATGTAGCTTGGCTAGGTTGGGGCGGTACAAGTGGCGTTAACTGGGCAATTAAAAAATTAAAACAAATAGATAATAAAAAGAAAAAATAATTATGGCGGATTTAGTAACAACAATTTCAGAATCAGTAACACTTAACGGATCAGTTAGAGGTTCTACAAATACAGTAACTACTACTGGTATTGTAGATGTATTCGAGAGAATATTAACTTGTACACACTCACAAACTACAACAGTAGCAGTATTTAATTCTACGCCTCACGGATCGGCTGGAGCTTTAGATGTAGAAAATTGTAAGTATTTTAGAATTACAAATCTTAGTACTGACCAAGATATAATGGTTGCTTTTGTAACTTCAGGTACTAACTATCAAGTAACAATTAGATCTGGGGGGTCTCACGTTTTATACCAAACAGAAGACGGTATACTAGGAGAAGCAGACTCTACTCCAGCGTTTAGTGGTTTAGCAGATGTAGTTACAGTACAAGTAAGACCTTCAGCTACAACTGATGTACAAGTAGAAATATTTGCTGGACTTGTATAATGGGCGCTTACGAGTATAAACATTTACAAAGATACCTTAAAAGCTGGGGTCGAGATGTTGTACAAGAAGCAAAAGAACGACTTGTAGCAGCTGGTAAAGGGGGCGGAGATTTAGAAAACTCTATATCATCAAGAGTTATAGACGAAGGCGAAAGCTACGTTGTAGAATTTTCTATGGCTAATTATGGTAGCTTTGTTGATAAAGGAGTTTCAGGAGTTGGCGGTAGCATAAAAACTGGTATACACAAAGGTAGTTATAGCGGCGTAAGAAAATATGTAGACTACAACGGCAATAGTCAAATTAGCCCTTATAGATTTGGTAGCGGAACTGGAAAAAAAGGCGGTATGGAAAAAGGTATAAGGTCGTTTATAAGAAAAAAGAATATTAATAGAAGCTCAGTTACGGGTAGGTTTATACCAGCTAAAAGCATAGCAATAGCTATAATGAAAGTGTTATGGATAAAAGGTATAAAAGGCGTAAGTTTTTTTCAAGACTCTTTAATGTTAGGTTTATCAGAATTTAAATTAGAAGTAGCACCAGAAATAAAAGAAGACTTAATAGACACACTAGTAACTTTTCCAAATATAGAACGAGCATAAAAAAAATAAAATGGCTAACTCAGTAATAGAACAAAAACCAAGATTTTTTCTAACTCCAGTAGGTTCAGAAATTATCTTTGTTATATCAAACAACGACGCAGTAGCAAATCAAACAAAAGTTAAATTTGTTGCTGAAGTACATATAAGCAAATTATCTCCAAACGTAAATAATACTGCAAGTTTAATAGGTACTTTTAAAACGACGCCTAATAACGCTGGAGTAGGAATATTTGATTTTAGTAATATAATAGAAAACTATGTAAGCTCAGATAATTTAGCAGCAAATGATAGTTTGTATAAAGGCGTTACTATTAATGAAGATAATAGAGTACCTATACATTTAACAGATAAATATTCTAAAAACGAAAATGTATTTAGATTTATGCAGATTAAATTTAGCGTAGAATACTTGCAAAATAATTTAGTATCATTAGCAACTGGTACTGAAGTAGTAAGCGATATGTACAAGATATTTAACGGCTATGTAAAAAACGATAACGTATTGACAACTAACGGAATAGACTTTGGTTTTGATCTAGAAGACTTTAAAGTAGGGTCTACGTCTAAGAAATTTTTAACAAATTCTCCTACGCAACTTTACGCAAATATAGACGATTACGGAACTTTTGCTTTTTTACAAAGCTCACAAACTTTAGCAAACAAAGTAAACGATTTACTTTTTACATATTACTCGAGTACTGGTTCGCTGCTAGGTACTGACGTTGTTACAAAAAATGTAAATAACGGTGCTTTTCCAGTATCAGGTTTCTTTTTTTTAACACAAAGCGATAGATTTTTATTATACGCTGGAGTTTACCCAGCTAATTTAAGAAACGATACAACAAGTACTTTTTCAAGTTTAGTAACGGCTGGTACAATACAAGGCGGTTACTATACAGTTGTAGCAAGAGATTCTACTCCTACCGCTATGACTCAAACATATACTATAAATTTAAATTGTCCTGACGAAAGGCAGTTTGAAAGCGTACGTTTATGCTGGTTAAATCAGTGGGGTGCGTGGGACTATTACACTTTTACTTTAAAATCAACTAAAAGTATAACTACGCAAGGAACTACTTATAGTCAATTACACGGAACTTGGAACGAAAGTAAGTATAGAAGTTATAGTCATAGAGGCGGTAAAAAAACATTTAGAGTTAATGCGACAGAATCTCTAAAAATAAATACAGATTATATAAGCGAAAATGACAACGTAATATTAGAAGAACTTGTAAACAGTCCAGAAATATATATGCTTAAAGGATATAAAGATATTACAGAAACGACTTTATTAAAAAATGATTATGTAATACCAGTTACGTTACAAACAACAACACACACTAGAAAAACAGTAGCTAACGATAAATTAATACAATATACTTTTGATATACTATTAACTAGAACTCTAAAAACACAATCTATATAATGAGTTTACAACTAATATTATTCCCGCAATATTTTAATGGTTTAACACCTTTAGCTACAACTGGTAACGAATTTTATACTGACGGTACGCAGTTTACGACTTTTGACAACTCAGGATCAAGCGCAAGTATAACAAGTATAGATAATTTTATTAACACCTCAACTATTAACGTAAATAGCTTTAGACGTTTTGGTTTTACCGCTGCTTTACCTAGTGAGTCAGGCGGTGCGGTTACTTTAGCGACGGAATCAGGTTTTGCCCAAAGGTTGTCTAATTTACAAATAGGTACAAATTATACTTGTTTTATTGACGTTGCAGTAAATTTATCTGGTTTACAATTTAGACATTACTCTAATAATGTTTTAGTAACTTCTGGTTTGATAGGCACGGGTCTTACGGGTACATTAACTTTGCCTTTTATAGCGCAAGGCACTCAAGATATTATTGTTATTAGTACAGACGGAGTATTAGTAGCTGGAATAAATAGCGTATCTGTACAACAAGACAATTATACACCGAGCGGAGCGGTACAAAATTTAAGCTCTGGCGAAGTCTTACTAGACTTGTACGAAGAAGAGGCAATACCTTTAACTCTAAGTGTTGACGATTTTAAAAACGTAGCAGAAAAAGTACAATCATATAGTAAGGCTTTTAATTTACCAGCTAGTAAAAGAAATAATCAAATTTTTGACAATATATTTGAGATAACCAGATCAACTTCTGGTTTTAGCTTTAACCCGTTTGTTAAAACAAAGTCTATATTAAAACAAGACGGACTAGTTATATTTGAAGGATATTTACGATTAATAGACATAAACGATAAAGACGGAGAAATAAGTTATAATGTAAATTTATATTCTGAAGCAATAGCTTTAGCAGATGTACTAAAAGATAAAACTTTTAACGACATAGATTTATCAGAATTAACTCATAGTTATAATTATGATAATATAGAAAATAGTTGGAATAGTGGAACGGGTCTACAATTAGCGACTACGTTATCTACTGATAGTTTTGCATACGATTCAGCTTTAGGTACTAGTAACACAAATGTTCTAAAATACCCTTTTGTTAACTGGATAGGTAGTATAAACTTGTCAGACGGTACAAACGGTACTTCTGGAATGCCTGAGCTTACAAGACTTGAAGAGGTATTTAGACCTTTTATACAAATAAAATATTTAATTAATAGAATATTTGAGCCTACGCCTTTTTCTTATACAAGTGAATTTTTTGATACTATTGGTTTTGAAAGTCTATTTATGGATTTTAACTGGGGTTCTGACAATAACCCAGCACCAGCTGGAGTAGACGATTTATATTATGGAGCTTTTTCATTTGATCCAGCAAACCCTACTGCTTCGCCTCCAGCCGTTCCTATTGGAACTTCTTATACTAATATACCAGTGTTACCAGCGGCGGGTACTTGGACTATTTGGACGCCTCCTAACTATAATACTACAACTGGAGTATTGACTGCTACTGTTTCTGGAGAATCGTATAATGTAGATTATAACTTAGGTTTTTTAGTAACAAATTCAGGCGCTCAAACAGTTACTATCGAGTGGTTACATAATACAACTGCTATAAATCAACAAACGTATAACGCTCAAGGTTCAGTTAATAGTAATTATACATATCAAGGGAATTTTGATGTAACTATGGACGCTGGAGACACCTTAACTGTAAGAGCAAAAACTACTATTAGCTCAGGGGTTACTTGTTATTATGCAGAAATATATTGGGATTCTAGCGTTTCAATAGTAGCTAGTAACTCTATATTACAAACGCTAAGAGGAGAACTTAAACAGTGGGATTTTTTAAGCGGTATAATGACAATGTTTAATTTAATTGCTATACCAGATAAAAATAATCCAAACAATATAATTATAGAGCCGTATAAAGATCTATTTGTAAAAAATACAAACAGTCAAAATATTAACGATTTATCTTTAGATTCTAGAAGCATACCTCAAGACTGGACGGATAAAATAGATGTACAAGATATAAAACTAGCACCTTTAACAGATTTAAATAAAACAACGATATTTCAGTTTGAAGAAGACGAAGAAGATTTTGCTTTTAATCATTATAAAAACGCTGCGGGTGGCTTTTTATACGGAAGTAAAATTTTTGACGCCTCAGCTTTAACAGTATTAGAAGGAGAAGAAAAAATAGAAGCTAAACCTTTTGCTGCAACTATTGTAAAACCGTTACATAATGATTTTGATTTAGTTATACCAGTAATATACGGCGGTAACGAAGAAGAAGGTTACGAAGCTATTGATAATTTACCAAGAATATTATTTAATAATGGTCTTGTAACTATGCCTACTACAACTTATTATGTACCAGAGCAAAACGGAGTAGCTGAAGTTTCAGCGGAAAATCAATACTTACAATTTTCTCATTTTAGCGCACTACCTATCGTTACGAGTCAACCCCCAGCAACTACTGATACTCAAGATTTTCATTTTGGAGAATGTCAATTAGTCGGTTTAGGTAACCCAACTTCTATGAATTTATTTAATATGTATTGGTTACCGTATCTAAGTGAACTATATAATCCAGATACTAGAACTATGACATTAAAAATAAATCTTAATGCAGCCGATATAAATACATTTAACTTTAACGATAAAATATATATAAAACAAAGGGTTTTTAGAGTTAATAAAATTGATTATAAACCTTATGAATTATCTACTATTGAATTAATACTTATACCGTAATGACAAAAATACCAAAAGTTATTCCTTCTGAAATACCATATATAGACGCAAGTCCTGTAAAACCAGCGCAAGTACAATCTAACGGTTTAGTAACTTTCACAGACGGTACTAATATGGTTTTACCAAATCAACAACAATGTGAAGCGTATGGTTACACTTATAATAAAGACACTTCGACTTGTAGCGCTTTTAGACCTAAAACAAAAATTAATAAAAATTTCAGTCAAATAGGTAACAAGTCTTTAGGTACTAATAATGTTATAGAAACTGGCGTAAGAAATACGCAAGTAATAGGGCAAAATAATAAAGTTAAAAGTTTTAGTAGAAATAACGTAATTAGTGGAAATAAAAATGAAATAGAAAATAACATAACAAATGCACTAGTAAACGGTACGTTAGCTCAGGCTACCGCAAATAATAGTTTTGTTTTAGGAGGTAACGCAGCTGGAGACAATCTAGCAGAGAGACAGTCAATACAATTAATTTACGGAACTCAAACTACGGCTGGGTCAACTGTCGATAGTTATTTAAATAATGTTACAGATAGTTTTTTTGTTATACCTGACAATACTATAATGTATTTTCACGCTGACGTTGTAGCGGTTAGAGTAGGCGGTACAAATACTGGTAACACTGGAGATTTTGCTTCGTTTGTCGAGCGTGGCGTAGTTATAAATAAGTCAGGTACACTTAGTATATCACGTGAAAGAGACGCTATAAAAAGTAGCGGAACGGTAACAGACTGGCGACCAGTAGCGAATATATCTGGTACAAATTTTAGAATGACTGTTAGAGGCGAAACAGACGTAACAGTAGAGTGGTGCAGCAATATAACCTTTACACAAATTAAAACAAATGTTAGTTTATAAATAAAAAATTATGGCGGACGTAATAGTAAATGCAGAAGTAAGAAGTAATGTAGGTCAATTAAATCAAGACCTTAGACAAACACAACAAGAGGCAATTAGCATAAAGGACGCTTTCGGAGTTGCTAGTGGATCTATTGCAGCAGTGCAAGGCGGTATGAAATTATTTGGAGTAGAAAGCGAAAAAACACAAGAAGCTATCTTAAAAGTACAAGCTGCTATGTCTATGAATCAAGGAATACAATCTTTGATAAAACAAAAAGATACTATAATGTCTATTGCTGGTTTTATAGGCAAATGGACTGGAGCGACTAAAGTTTTAACAGTAGCGCAAAAGATGTTAAATATAGTTATGAACGCAAATCCGATAGGTTTAGTTATTGCGGGTATAACTGCTTTAATAGGTCTAGGAGCTGCTATTGTTAGTTTTTTTAAAAATAATGCAGCCGCAACTAAAGAAGAAACTCAAGCTTTAAAAGATAATTATAACGAAATTAATCGTAACATAGAGCAAAGAGATAAACAAGCAGAAATAGATAAAAAAGAAGAAGAACATAGGTTGCGTATGACGGAGTTAAACGGTCTGTCAATTAGAGAATATTATGCTGAAAAAGAAGCTATAATTCAAAGAGATTTAGAACGACAAAGAAGCCATAGAGATAATGCTATAATGCTACAAAAAGAAGCTCAAGCTAAAATAGACGAATTAAAGAAAAATAACGATTCTGATTCTGAAATAGTTAAAGCTGCTAGAAAGCATAGAGACCAAATGATCGCAGATAGAAAAGAATATCAAAAGAAAATAGAAAAATTAAAAGAAGAATTAAGACAAGCTGATCAAGACGAGGAATATGACAGAGCGGTAAGAGACAGAGATAATGCACTAAAGAGAGTAGAATTTGAAAAAAATCAAGAGAAAAAGAGAAAAGATAGAGCGTTGAGAATTAAAAAAGAACGTATAGCTGCAAATAAACAATTTTTAGCTCAATTAAGAAAAATGAATCAAGAAGCAGCTCTTGTAGAAATAGAAGACGATCAAGAAAGAGAACTTAAGAAAGCAGAACAAGAAAGAGACAATCAATTAAAAGCCTTAGAAAAAAGTAAAGTAGGCGATAAAGTTAGGGCTGCTATGAAAGAAGCTATTGAGTTAGAGCATCAAAACAAAATGAAGGAGATAAACAAAAAATTTGAAGATGAAGCAAAAGAAAAAAGAGAACAAGAAGACGCTTTACTGCAAGAGATGATAAACGAAAATAACGACGCTTTAATAGAAAACGAAGTCGACCAGCAATTAAAAGCTCTTGAAAGGCAAAAAGCGGCAGATTTAGAGAAACTAAAATTACACGCTAACTTTAACGAATTAAAAATAGAGCTAGATAAAAAATATGACAGAGAGGTTAAAAAGATACAAGACGAACAAGTTGAAAACGATAAAAAAGCAAAAAAAGACTTAGTAAATATATCTCTAAAATCTAGCGCTGACCTTATGAAACAAGCTAGTGAGTTTGCTGGAGATAATAAAGAGTTAGCTGCGGGTTCTTCTTTAATTAATACATATCAAGCGGTTACTAAAACTTTAGCAGATGGTGGGGGTAGTCCGCTTAGTTACTTAATGGCTGCGGGAGTTTTAGCAGCTGGTTTAAAAAGTGTACAATCTATATACGATACTGACGTAGGAAGCGGGGGCGGGGGTTCTACGCCACCAGCTGAAGTAACACCAGCACCTCAAATGGTTAGTGGTTCTTTTGACTTAACTAATGTACAACAACCAGAACCCCTAAAAGCGTTTGTTGTAACTGACGAAATGACTAATAGTCAAGATCAACTCGCAAATATAAGAAGACGAGCTACAATTTAAAAATCAAATATATTAACTAAAAATCTATTATATAATATGCCTTGTAAAAAATGTGAAGACGGAAAATATAAGCACGGAGAAACTGGAGAATGTAAATACGATTCTAAAGCTGAGTGCGAAGAAGCAAACAAAGACTACTACGAGAATCTTAAAACAACTCGTATAGTAGAATTAATTATAGAAGAAGACAACGAAGAATTAACTATTGACGCAATATCGCTAGTAAATTCTCCAGCAATAGAACAAGATTTTGTTTATTTTGGAAAAGAAAAAAATAATCTTACTTTTGCTAAAGTCGACGAAGAAAAAAGAATGTTGGTTAGTCCAGCCCTTATTCCTAACAAGCAAATTTTCCGATACGACCCCAATACAGACTCAGAATACTACGTATATTTTAGCCCTGAGACTGTCAGAAAAGCTAGTGAGTTGTACTTAAAACATAACAACCATCACAAAGCTACATACGAACACCAAGACCGTGTAAGTGGCGTTTTAACGGTTGAATCTTGGGTAAAAGAAGGCGATCAAGATAAGTCTAAATTATACGGCTACGACCTACCAAATGGTACTTGGTTTGTAAAAATGAAAATAACTAACGACGAGCTTTGGTCTAAGATTAAAGACGGAGAATTGAAAGGGTTAAGTATCGAGGGTTATTTTGCTGACCGTTTCGAGGCTATGCAGCATAAAAAACATTCAGACGAAGAAGTATTAAAAGCGTTATTAGAAATTATAAATAAAAAATAAAATGGATAAACATAAATTTTTCAAAGAAGTAAGTAAGTTTAAAACTCATAAAGTACAACTAGGTTTAATTGACGATATATTTAGAGATATTGACAATTTAGGTTGGGACGATAAATTATCTTCAGTATATCGTAAATACGAAGAAGCAAGAGATTTTTCAGACGCAATATATAACGAATCGTTATCAACATATAATAATCTAAGAGAACAATTAGATTTTTTAGAAAATGCCTTAAACGAGTTAGGAGTAGAACCTATGGGTTCAGTAGCAGAAGCTCGTACTGAATTAGACAGAATAGGTAGACAAATAGAAGGTTTGCAAGACGATTTAAACTCTGGAGTACTAGCATAAAACATAATAATATGAGCAAAAAAGAAAAAATACTAGCAAAATTAAGCGAACAAAGAAAAGGACTTAAAAAAGTAAACTTATCTTTAATAGGAGATTTACAAAATGATAATGAAGCTATAAAAAGTATTGATTTACAAAATGCTTATGATTTAGCTTTTACTGATTACGAATTTGCACTAGGTAAATTTGAAGAAGCTCAAAGGTCAGTAGAAGAATTTATAGGCTCTTTTGATAGATTATCTGACGCAGTAGATAATGTCGAAGACTTATTAATATCAGCGGGTCAAAATTTATCAGAAATAAAAAATCAATTAGACTCTTTAGGTATAGAACCAAACGCTGAAATTAATATGATAGAAGATGAATTAAGAGAATCTGAAACTATGGTTGTTAACGCTAGACAAGACTTACAATCTTTTCAGTATAATAGATTAGAACGAATAATTGATTAAAATATAAAACAATGACTAATAAAAGTAAATTCTTTGCAGAATTAAAAAGCGAAAAAAATAAGAAAAAATTTAACGTAGAAAAAAAAGATTTATCTAAAGCTCATAAAGTTGCTTTGTCTTTAGTTGCAGAAATAGACAACGAATTTAGTTGGTTAGAACAAAGTTATTCTGAAGCGTCTTACGGAGCGGAATTTATGAGAGAGTGGGTAGATAAAATTATGGAATTTAATTCTGAATTAAGTATAGCAGTTGATAATTATGTAGTAAACGGCGCTGCTATGTCTTTCGAGGAAGCATATACAGATATGAGACCTAAAATAGAAGAATTAGAGCGTAAAGCGGCAGAGCTAGGAATAGAGCCGTCTTCTTTAATAAGAGACTACGACGAAATAAAAAACATATTATCTGTCGCTGAACAAGTAGACGCTGAGTTTGTAGACGCTTATAAAGAAGTCTTAGATCAAGCGAATAATCGTTTTGGACTAGCAGATTTTTCTTAAAAATCAAATAAACTTAATATAAATCTATTTAATAAAAAAAGAACCTATGGACATCAAAGAACAAATAATAAAAGCTCTAGGTTTAAGTAAAGAGCTTAAATTAAATTATCAATCAAAATCTGAAGACGGAACTATTTTTGTATCTACGGCTGACGAGTTAGCTAGTGGCGTTGATATTTCAGTATTAACAGAAGACGGTACAACTATTCCTTTACCAGCTGGAACGTATAAAACTGAAGAAGGCGTTACTTTTAGAGTAGAAGAAGAAGGTATTGTAGCTGAAGTTATGGAAACTGAAACAGAAGAAACTGTTACTGAAGAAGAACAAATGGCGGAAGAAGAAGCTGACGTGCAAGACTGGGAAGGTATGGAAAAAAGAATAAAAAACCTTGAAGACGCTATTGCAGATTTAAAAGCAAAAGTAGGCGAAGGTAAAAGCGAAGAAGTAGAAATGGCTGACGAAGAAGCTACTGAAGAAGTAGTAGAAGAAGTAGTAGAGACAGTAGAAGCGGCAGTTGAAGAAATTGCAGCGGCTATAAACGAAGCTACTCCAGACGAGGTTACTGAAGAAATTTCTAAAATTGCAGCTGAAGTATCAGTAGAAGTTATGCAAGAAAAAGCTGAAGAAGTAGTAGAAGAAGCAGAGCCTACTGATATGAAGAAGAAGAAAAAAGATAAAATGAAGGATAAAAAGAAAAAAAGAGAATATAGTAAAGTATCACGTTTAGAAAAGCAAAATAAAGAACTTAGAGAAAAGTTAAGAAGAAAACCAGCTGACAGTCCTTTAAGTGTAAATAAATTTGCTAGTGAAAGACCTACTTTTTCTAAAAGTGAATTAAGTAAAATGACAAAAAAGGAAAAGTTCCTTTACAACTTATATAAATAATAATAAATAATAATTAAAAACAAAAAATTATGGCTTTAGCAGTAACGAGTAATTACTCGGGGAAAGCGGCTGGGTTTTATATCTCGGCAGCTTTAAAACAAGCGAACTCTATGGAGTTCTTAACAATGATAGAAAATATCAAATTTAAAAGTAACATCCAGAAAATGTCGGCGGCATCTATGATTCAGGATGCTACGTGTAATGTAAATTTAGCTGGTACACTTACAATGACTGAGGCGGTTTTAACTCCTAAGAATCTAATGGTTCAGACGGACATTTGCTCAAAAACGCTTTTAGAATCTTGGGAGGCTTTACAAATGAGAGCGGGAGCTGGTGCGCCACCTCCAGCATCTTTTAACGACTATGTTATTTCTTACATAGGAGAAATTATAGCAGACGGTACAGAGGCTTCTATTTGGAGCGGTAACGACGCAACGGCTGGAGAATTTACTGGATTTACACACGGTGGGGTTGGTCGTTTAGTAACTGACGCAACAGTAACTGACGTTGCAAATGTTGGTGGGGCAGGTAACGCCTATACTGCTGCAAACATTATAGAAAATTTACAAAATTGTTCAGCAGCTATTCCAACAACTGTTTATACAAAAGACGACTTATATCTTTATATGTCGCCTAAGACTTACAGATTATATATTTCTGCAATCTCNACTTTAGGATATGTTAATGCATACTCTATGAACGGAGACTACGACGCAGTTTTTGAAGGTCTAAAATTAGCAGTATGTAACGGTATGATGGACGACGTAATAGTTGCGGCTGAAAAATCAAATTTATATTTCGGGACAGATCTTTTGAGTGATGCTGCAAATATAAACTTGCTAGATTTAAGTTCGATCGACGGGAGTCAAAATATTAGAGCAATTTGCAGATACTCTGGTGGTACTCAAGTAGGTATCGGAGCTGACGTAGTTTTAGTATCGTAATAAATAAATTAAATAGGCAAGGGCGTAAAAACCCTTGCTTTAATAACCTTAAAAATAAAAAAATATGTCTTGTACAGCACTTACAAAAGGTAGAGGTCTTGACTGCTCCAGAATCGCTGGAGGGGTAAAGAATATTTATTTTTCGGTTTACTCAGACTTTGGTAGTACGGACTGGTCTTACGACGGTACGCACCCTCAAGAAATAGACTCTATTGACTGGAATAGTAACAGTATTTACAAATATGTAATGCCTTTAGGCGTTGCGAACGTAACTGATACAATTACTGGATCGACAGAAAACGGTACTATTTTTTACACTCCTACGGTAAACATAATGTTAAATAAATTAACTAAAGAAGACCAAAACCAAATTAGACTTTTAGGACAGACTAAAGTTAGAATATTAGTAGAACTTAACGCAAAATTATCGTCAGGACACGACGTTATTTTAGCTTGTGGTTTTGAAAACGGTATGGATTTAAACACGGGAACGGCTGACTCAGGCGCTGCGTTTGGAGACAGAAACGGTTATACTCTTACCTTTACTGGTATGGAGTCAAGACCAATGGCGTTTTTAGAAGACTATACTACTAGTATTTTTGATAACTCAGGATTCACAAACAAAGGAACACCGTTTGTTGTTTCTGTGTAATTTATAAGTAGTTTCATATATTAAAAAGGAGTAACTAATGTTACTCTTTTTTTTTATTTACCAAATAAATTTATACTTTTTCTATTATATAATATGATACAAGCTACAACGGAGTCAGACTTTATATTTTATATACAAACGGAAGACAATCGTATAGACACTTCAGCGGCTACAAGTAAAATTAGACACTTGCTAAAATTTACAAATGAAATGGATAAATCTATACATTATGTATACGCAACCGCTCAAGAGATATACGAAAGGTATACTAAATTTGAAGTAGACTACGATAGTACGCCTAGCGTATATACTTCAGTTAATTTAAAACCAGCTGGATATTATCAGTTTGAAATATACGAAGTGGTTTGGTCTGGTACAGTTACAATTTCATCTGGTAACGCTCCAGTTAATGAAAACGACGTATTAACACCAGCTGCAAGTACAAAAGGCGTTGTTAAAGGGCTTGTAACAAAAGGAAAAATGTATGTCGCAGATAAAAGCGGTACTGAGCAAGTTAAATACACTCAACACCCAGAACCTAGCGGCTCTAATTATATATATTACGGACAATAAAAAAATAAAAAATGGCGATCGAAAACGTACAACAACTATTAACAGAACAATTAGGTAAAAATGCTGGAACTGAAATATTTACAACGGCAAATCAGACGGGTAAAGATTTTTACTGCGTTTATTTTCCAGTAAATAGCGTTATATCTAGTATTACAGTAGCAGACGCTACGGGAGAATCTGCTTTACATACTACAATACCAGCGGGTACAACTTTATTTATGAATGTAACTCAAATACAGTTGACAAGTGGAGTTGGTATTGGTTATAAAGAGTAATTATGTTAGCACTAAAATTAGGAAAAAGTATCGGCGGAATTGCTAACAGAAATACTTTTAGCAATATTTATTCTTTAAAGTTTGCTGGAGTAGACGATTACGTTAATTTGAATAGCGCTGCTAGTTCTGTCGACGTAAGTAGAGGTACAATTTCTGCGTGGGCTAAATTGGACTCTGTAAGCGATAATACTCCAATATTTAAATTTTATACAAATTCTAATAATCAAGCTACTATAATTTATTTACATTCTACAAATCAGTTTAAGTTTATGTATAAAGCAGCTGGAACTAATACGCAAGTTATTGAGTCGGCTGGTAGTATTGAAGGAGATGGTAATTTTCATCACTTTGCTATGACTTGGAACGTAGGCGGAAATGAGTTAAAAGCTTATGTAGATGGCGTACAGTTTGGTTCAACTCAAACTACATTTGGAACTTGGTCTGGAACTCCTAGTGTTTTTGAGTTAGGTCGTAACGGACTTAGCGGTACTGGATATTGGATAGGCAATATTGACGAGTTTAGCTTATTTAATGTAGCTAAAACTGGTACTGAAATAGAGGCAATATATAATTCAGGAATACCAAATAATTTAGTTGGAGAAAGTAATTTATCTGGTTATTGGAGAAACGAAGAAGGTAGCGGTACAACTATTGCGGACGGTTCTACAAACTCAAACTCTGGTACTTTAGTAAACGGTACGGCTTTTAGTACTGACGTACCATAAAAAAATTAATATGAAATACGTTATATTTGACATAGAAAACATAGATTTAATAGACTTTACAAAAGTTAAAGAAACTAGCAGAGATACATTAAGACTTTCTTTAGATGGTACAAAATGCGTTTTAAAATTTGAAGGCGAAACGCCAGAATTTTTAGTAGGTTTGCAACAATACAACTATGAAGAAATATTAACAATTATGTATTCTCCAGAATGGACTAACAACGAATAATATGAACGATAAAATTTTAAGCATAAATTTAGAAACTCAAACTGCGCCTATAATACAAGAGGTTAGAGGTAAAGATTATATAGAATACGGTACTGAAGACTGGAAAAACCTTTACCCGCAGTTTTTAATTGATCTTTACTACAACTCGAGTACTCACGCTGCTATTGTTAATGCTACTGCGGATATGATAGCTGGAGAGGATATAGTTATAGAAGCTGACGAAGACGAAAATTTAGATATGTATGTTAAGCTAAAAAAGTTTTTTAGACACGCTAACGGTAAAGAGACATTACATCAAGTAATAAAAAAAATAGCTTTTGATTTTAAACTACAAGGAGCGTACGCTTTACATATTATTTGGAATCAAGAAAAAACAGAAATAGCAGAAATTTATCACGTTCCAGTNGAANGAGTTAGAGCTGGTCGACCAAACGANNTNGGCAAAATAGATACTTATTATATTAGCGCTGACTGGTCTAATTTAAGAACTCATAAACCGTACCCTATTGCAGCGTTTAATGTTAACGATAGAACCTCTGCTAGTCAATTATTATATACTGGATCATATAGNCCTAATATGGACTGNTANCATACNCCAGANTATATAGCTGGTTGTAACTGGGCTTTAATAGACCAAAGAGTAGCTGAGTTTCATTTAAACAATATAGAAAACGGTTTTAGTGGATCGTATTTTATTAGCTTTGCAAACGGTATTCCAACGGCTGAAGAACGGTATCAAATAGAAAAAAGTCTTATAGATAAATTTACTGGNGCTAAAAACTCTGGAAAATTTGTTTTAACATTTTCTGACGATAAAACTCGTACACCAGAAATAACTCCTATAAGTGTAAGCGACGCTGACAAGCAGTATTTAGCTTTACAAGAANTGCTTGTACAAAACATTCTNACGGCTCACAGGGTAACTTCTAAGACACTTATGGGTATTGACAGTACTAATGGGTTCAGTTCTAATACAGACGAGCTTATAAACGCTGCAAACTTCTATGTACAAACAGTTGTAAGAAGTTTCCAATTAAACATATTAGACACTTTACAGACTATATTTTCTGTAAACAATATGGATCTAAAAGTCGGGTTTGTACAATTAAAACCTATTACAGTACAATTTGACTCTAAAACTGTTCGTGAGGTTATGACCCAGAATGAGATTAGGGAGGACTTGGGTTTACCAGCCTTAGACGAAGAAGAAACAGTAGAAGAAAAATCTACATTTAGTAAAGTAGGATCTATGGTAACGGACGGAGTAGAGCTACCTTTATTTGATACAATAGAAGAAGCTGAAGCTGAAGCTGAAAGGTTAGGTTGTAGCGGTTATCACGAACACACTCAAGACGGCAATACTTACTATATGCCGTGCGAAGACCACGATCAAATAATGGATCTTAGTAAATGTAATTGTAAAGAAGAATTTATAAGTCCTAACCCTTGTACTGAAGGTTACGAGCCTTACGGACATAAAATAAAAGACGGTAAAAAAGTACCTAATTGCGTACCTATTAAAGCGTATAAACAAAACTTGTCTAATTTTATACAAGAATTTGGCGAAGACATAAACGAAGACTGGGAACTTGTAGACGAAGAAGTAGTACACGGAGAACACCAAGATTTTAATTTTGAAGAAGAACTTAATATTTTAGTAAACGACCGTACGGACTTAGCTTCTACTGGTACGGCTAGACCTAACTCTAGAAGTGAACAAGACGGAGTAAATGAGTCTTATAATAATTATTACAAAGTAAGATACGAATACAAAAAAGCGTCTGGTACTGGTAGTAGTAGCGACAGTAGAGCGTTTTGTAGAGGTATGATGTCTGCAAATAAAGTATATCGTAAAGAAGACCTTTTGAGGTTAACAGATATACAAGTAAACGATTCTTACTACTCTAAAAGACAAGGACGTGAAATAGGCTTTGGGGCTAATGGAGATTTGACATACTCAATTTGGCTTTATAAAGGCGGCGCAAGATGTAAGCACTACTGGAATCGTTTAATTTTTAAGACTTCTTTAAGAGGTGCTAAATCTCCTATAAACGATAGTCAACTAATTAGCGAAGCAAAAGCAAGGTCAGAAGGTTTTACTATTGATATGAACGACGATTTAGTAGCTACTGCGCCTATAAATATGATTAATGAAGGATTTTTAACACCAAGATAATATGAGTTACGTTTTATTTATATCAGAACAAAAATTAAAAGACAGTACGGCTATTAACCTTAATGTCGACACAAATTTAATATTGCCTTATATACGTCAGGCGCAAAAATTGTATGTAGAACCAAAACTTGGTTCTCGGCTATTTGAAAAATTAAAAAGCCTTATAACGGCTGGTACTATTGGGAATGTAGGTAACGAAGCGTACAAGACCTTATTAGACGAGTATATTGGAGATATGTTGCCTAACTGGGCTTTTTATCACGCAGTACCTTTTTTAAGGTTTAAAATAGAAAACGGTAACATATTTTCTAAAACATCTGAGACTGGAACTGCTTTAAGTACGGCTGAAGCTCAACACCTCAGAGAAGAAGTTAGGAATACGGCAGAATATTATACTGAGCGTATGATCGAGTATATAAGAAATAACAAAACATTATTTCCAGAATACAATCTTAATACTGGAGCTGAAATAGATCCTGACGAAAACGCTTATTATAATGGTATGAATTTAGAACGACCTACAAAAAATCTAAACGACTATACTTTAAGAAATACAATAGGCAATTTGAATTAATGAAAAAGTATTATAAAACAAAAACAATAAATATAACTAAGCTAAAGTCCTATTTGGATAAGCTCAAAACTAAAAAAGATGAACGATCTAAAGGACACGGTACAAGTAGGAATAGCTAACGGAAGTGCTATTGGTTTTAGTATTACAGACTGCAACGAAATTTTAACTCTTGTATCTTTAATATTAGCAATAGCTTTTACTATATATAAATTTATAAAATTTGACAAAAATTAAAAAATGGCTAAAAAGTTTACTGTTAACTCTTTTAGAGCTACTAGAAAAAAAAGAAAAGGAGTACACTCCAAAAACGCAAGTCGAGGACAAAATGCCTACAAAAAACATTACAGAGGACAAGGGCGTTAATTTACTTATAATTAGAGATACTTTTACGGATAAATCTACTATTGGTAAATTATACCTTAACGGAGAATTATTTTGCGATACTTTAGAGTTGCCTTATAAAGACAATCAAAGAAGTATATCTAGTATACCAGCTGGAGAATACAAAGTAAACTTAAGACCAGCTAGACAAAGCGCAACTAGAGACTATTTACACTTAATAGTTGAAGACGTGCCTAACCGTTCTTATATATTATTTCATAGAGGCAATAAGCCCTCGCATACTAGAGGTTGTATTCTAGTAGGTCAAACTCGTCAACAAGACTTTGTTGGTAACTCGACTTTAGCTATGACTTTACTAATGAAAGAAATAATAAATTTAGGCGGCGAAAACATTAAATTAATAATTAAAAATCGATAAACTATGAAATGGACAGAAATTTTATTAGCAATCTTAGGAATTGCAGAAATTATTGTAAGGTTAACGCCAACAGAAAAAGACAACTCAATCTTAAATAAGATTATGTGGGTTGTAAATAAGTTGATACCTAACAAAATCAAAAAATAATGACAAACCGCTTTAGGTTAAAACCTCACGAAATAGCGGCTTTAAAAAAAATGCGAGAATCCGAAACTAGGAATATTCTAGTTATCGGAGACTTGCACGAACCCTTTTGTTTAGAAGGNTATTTAGAGTTTTGCATACAACANTANAANACTTATAATTGTAACCAAGTAATATTTATTGGAGACATANTNGATAANCACGCCTATTCATATCACGAACCAGATCCTGACGGGCTTTCGGCGGGTATGGAGTTAGAAGAAAGTATNAAAAAAATACAAAATTGGTATAAAGCTTTTCCAGTAGCTGACGTATGTATAGGCAATCACGACCGTATGGCTGCTAGAAAAAGTTTTAGTGGTGGTATACCTTCTGCGTGGATTAGGTCTTATAACGAAGTTTTAGGAACTCCAAATTGGAACTGGGTCGAAAGTGTTACATACGACGAAGTACTTTATGAACACGGCGAAGGGGGTCAGGCTCAAACAAAAGCAAAAAACAACTTAATGTCAAGCGTATGTGGTCATACTCACACTGAAGCATATACTCGCTGGTATGTAGGTAAAAAATTTAGAGTATTTGGTATGCAAGTAGGCTGCGGAGTAGACAGTAAAAGCTATGCTTCAGCTTACGCTAAAAACTTTAAAAAACAAGCAATAGGTTGCGCAGTTATCTTAAACAATGGTACTTTACCGATTAATCTATTAATGCCTTTATAGTGAAAAATCTATTTAGGATAATTTCTAAATCTCTTTTATATACAATAATAGTAGGATCTCTTGTATATATTCTCAATCTTATAGTAGTAATTATATTTATTATACTAGGAATATATTAACATTTTTTGTTAATAAACTTGTATATATCATATATTTTGTTTAGTTTTGTTGCAATTAACTAAAACATTAAATATGAAATACGATTACAAAATGTTAGAGGCTACTGATAAAGACGAAGCTATAACATCTATACTAGACGCAGTAAAACATAATGCAGTTTGGCTAAATAAATGTCAAAGCTACTTTGCAATAACTGTTAAGTCGCTTAGTGAAAAGCTTAGAAAAAAGTATTTACAAGAATTATCTAAAGACGATATTATTGATTTGTTTATAGAGTTTAAAACTGAATACTATAACTATAAAGATAATACAGTATGGAGTTAATTTGTAAAGAATATCACTTTTATAATAACGGTATATATAAAACGATAAGTAAGTTATCTCCTGAAGGCTGGTTTACTGATATAGAAAAAGTAGAACCAAGTATAAGAATATTTGGTACGCCTAAGCAAGTAGACAAAGCTTATAAAGATTATGTAAAAATGACTGGTTTAAATTTAAACGAGACTTATGACTTTAAAGTAGAGCCTAAAGGATCTTATTGGTATGATATATATGGTAAAGACGCAGATAACATAAATAAAAAGACTCAAGAAAAATTAGATAAATATAAAGAACTATACAATAAACAAAATAAAAAAGCACTAATTACAACGATATGACAACTGAAAAAATNAAAAACGCTTANAATAAATACGGACTAACTAGAGACGACGTATACAAACATCAACACTATATAATAATAACTCGTAGCGGTATTGAAAAAATACAAGCTATTGAAAACATAAAGCTTGACTACGAAATAGTAAAATGCGAAAAAGACTTTTGTGTTATGAAAGCTATTGCTATAAAAGGTAAAGAAATTATACAAACTTTTGGATCTGCTTTAAAAGGCGAAGGTTTTAAAGACGGGAACACTATGTCGTGGTATGTCGTCGAAATGGCTGAAAAGAGAGCTATGTCAAGAGCGGTATTAAAAATGACTGGTCTATACGAGTTAGGAGTATTTGGCGAAGACGAAAGCGAAGAATTTAAACGTAAATAATAATAAAATGAAATANAAAGTAAAAGATTTAAAAATTACTGGTTACGATTTAGACGTACACCAAGATAGGTTAAGCGACGTATTAACATTATCTAAAAAATGGTCAAAAAATGGAGTTGTTAAATGCAAAGTAGAAGCAACTGACGGCTACGAGTATATAATAACTGAAGACAACTTAGAAAAAATTAAAACAAAGTCTAATAAAAAAACAAAGAAATAATGCAAATAGAAGGTAAATTAATTAAAATACTAGAAGCTGAAGGCGGTACAAGTAAAAACGGTAAAGCTTGGATTAAGCAGTCTTGTATAGTACAAACAGAAAACGAATACAATAACGAAGTATGTATAACTGCTTTTGGAGACGATAAAATAAAAGATCTAAATAAATTAAAAATAGGAGAAAACGTACAAATTTGGTGCAACGTATACTCAAGAGAATATAACGGTAAATATTATAATCAAATAGACGGTTGGCGATTTTCTAAAAGTGGATCGGAATTTAAACCTCAAGACTTTGTAACTACTGACGATAACGATATGCCTTTTTAAAATGGTTGACAAGCATAATTTTNAAGCTATATGTAAANTAACAGAAAAGGTTTTAGAAATTCCANAGGGNTTAATGCAAGATAAAAGCAGAAAAAGACCTTTNATAATTGCTAGACAAATAGCGTCTGTTATAGGTCTTAAAGAAGCAAATGTACATAAAAAAATTATNGGCTCTATGTTAAATAGAGATAGAACTTTAATTAATTACTATGAGCATCAACACGAAGGNAACTANAAAAACTGGNAANTATACAGAGAATCTTATAATAAAGTTTACAAAGCATATAAAAACATAGAGGGGTTAAAAGAAATATTTACTAAAGGATCTGATATAAAAGAATACTTAATTAAAAAAGGAGTTAAAGAAGCTCCTAAAAATTTAGACGATATAATTATTGCAGTAAAAAGCGGCGAAGCGTCTACATTAATTAAAGTTACTGAGTTAGATTTTGTAAAACAATTAGAAAATATTAAGTTAGCGCTTAAAAATTATTACTATACACTAGAAATACTATAATGAATAAACCTAACTATTACGCTATACTACCTTCTACAATAAGATACGACGAAAATCTTAAACCAAATGTAAAATTATTATATGCAGAAATTACGGCTTTATGTAATATGAACGGAGACTGTTTTGCTAGTAATAGATATTTTGCAGATTTATACGGTAAAAGTAAAGGTACAATTTCTGGTTGGGTAAGCGATTTAGTAAAAGCTGGTTACATTAAAATAGAATATACTTATAAAAAAGGTACACGACAAATCGATCATAGGTATATTAGAATTATCGCAGGGGCTATACCAGAAAAGCTGAACGACCTATACGATAAAAGTATAAAGAATAATAATACAAGTATTAATAATAAACTTACAGTTAGTAATAAGAGGCGCTTTAAAAAACCAACTTTAGATGAAGTTATGATTTATTGTAAAGAGCGTAGTAATAATGTTAACGCAGAAACATTTATTAATTTTTATGAATCTAAAGACTGGTATGTAGGCAAAAATAAAATGAAGTCTTGGAAGGCAGCGGTACGAAACTGGGAGTCTCGAGATAAAGGTAAGTTAACTATGAGTAAAATTGATAAACAACTAAACGAATATATGGACGGAAAAAAATATTTATGAAAACACTAAAACAAGAAGACCTAAAAGAATTAACAGAAAAAGTATACGAGTTATTACATAAAACCGCAATAGAAATAGGTCAAAATCCAGACGGTAAAACAATAGCAGCTTTAAGTAAAATATTTGCAAATGATTTACAAAAGGAAAACAGATTTAAAAACCTGACTTTCAATCAGTTAGAAGACGCTTTCTCTATTGGAGTTAGATTTGGTAAAGACGAACCTTTTTTAAATATTAGAACTTTTTATAAGTGGACTTACGAACACAAAAAAACAGTTGACAACGCTTATTACGAAGTACATACTTTAGGTAAAGAAAAAGACAAAACACTTTATTATCAAGAACCAATAGTATATTTAGAATGAAAAAAACAAAACTAATAGGAATATCTATTTTAGGTTGGATAGGTATTCTAATAACAGTAGCAGTATATGTTATAACTGTTATATCACTAATAAAACTAATACAATGAATACAAAGCAAAAAGTCAGATATTATTTAGAAAAATTTTCACACTTAAGAGATAACGATTATAGACTATGTAGTAATATCTGGCACGAAGAATTTAAAACTTTTGATATTAACGGAGATTTATCGGCTCAAGATTTTTTAAAGATATATTCTTTAGGCAAATTAACGTCAGCTCCAAGTATTAAAAGAGCAAGAGCAAAACTACAACAAGATTTTCCAGAATTAAGAGGGGAAAAATATTTAACTAGAAAAAATAAATTGCAAAATGAATGGCGTAAAGACTTGGGTTATGAAGTCAATAAGTAAATTGAAAAAAGAGTTAGATAAAGTATTTAGTTTGTTTATTAGATTAAGAAACGCAACTGAGTATGGTTTAACTCAATGTTTTACTTGCGGCAAAGTAGATCACTATAAAAAATTACAATGCGGACACTTTCAAAGTCGTAAACATATTAGTACAAGATTTGACGAAAAAAATTGTCAGGTACAATGCGTAGCTTGTAATATGTTTAGAAGTGGCGAACAATATCGCTTTGGCTTAAATTTAGACGCTTTGTACGGCGAAGGAACTGCTGAAGAACTAGAAGTAGTTTCTAGGTTTACTATAAAAATGAGTAGACCAGATTATGAAGAAAAAATTAGTTATTACAAATTAACTGTTAAAAACTTAAAAAAAGATAAAGGTATCGAATAAGTTTTTTTACATATACTTGTCGTATGGTAACTCCTATATATGCAAGTAACGAACATAGACAAGCCGTAGAATTGTATATAAACACTTGTTTTGAGTTTGCTAAAGACCTATCTACAAAAACAAAATACAACAACTATATAGACGTTGTAAACACTATTATAGAATATCATAACGGTTACGGTAAAGGTGTAAAAGAAAATAATTATTACGACTGGTTAATGATTATACCTATAAATATATCAGTTGCTACAAATGGCTTTTTTGCTGGTATTGAATCAAGAAATAATAGAGCTACTGTAAGAGCGTATAAAGTTGTTTTAGAACAATTACTATTAGATACCGTAGATAAAATAGAATTACTAGAGCCTCAAAATGAATAAGATTTATATCGAAATAGCAAATCTTACAGAAAAATTTAGAAAAATGGCTTATGGTATATGTAAAGACGAAAACAAAATTAATAACGCAGTACAAGAATTAATGCTTTATTTTTTACAAATGAACCCAGAAACTCTAAAAAATATATATGATAAAGACGGAATAGAAGGGGTTACAAGATACGGAGCGGTTGCTTTAAAAAGAGCTTTAACAAGTACAAGATCTAATTTTTATTACAAATATGAAAAATATTATACGAATATTGATAATTCCAATTATGTTTATAATTCAACTATGGATAATTGTAGCAAGTTGGAATCTTACTCTGACGCTAAGATGTTACGCTATATTTCAGAAAGTGAAACTGTATACGACGAAGACAAAGAAAAGAAAATTGTTTTAATAGAAACGGAGTTAGATAAACACCACTGGTACGATAAAGAAATTTTTAAACTTTATTACTATGAGGGTAACACGCTTGACTCACTTGCTAAAAAAACAAAAATAAGTAGAAATAGTTTGTTTACGACAATAGACAAAGTAAGAACGGAATTAAAAACTAAATGTAATGAAATTGTACAATCCGATAAAGAAAAATAGTTTTATTATGCAGTTTGGCTTTCAAAGTCCAAATTGGAAAAAATGTAGTATTGAAAATTTAGAGAGACAAATTAAAACAAAGAAAAAAAACAAATGAAATTTTTTGTAGCAAATGAAGTATATAAAGAACGAATCTCAATATGCAAATCTTGTGAACACTATTTAAGTCTATTAGGTAACTGCGCAATTTGTAAGTGTTTTATGAAAGTAAAATCAAGGATAGCGCCTATGGAATGTCCAAAAGGCAAATGGTTAAAAACAACTAAATTAGAAAACCCAAAAGATTTGCCTAAAGATATAATAGAAGAAATATTAGACTTGTACCCTAAAATAAAAAGCGGTCGAGCAAAAAATCATACTGACAAAGCAAAACTTATAACTTTGTATAATACAATATATAATACTAATTATAGCACAGGTACAAATTGCAGCTCTTGTATAAGTACTTGTTTTGACGCTATAACAAAACTTTACGAAAAATATAATACAAATGAATAATATACCAAAATACTATATAGGAAAAAAATACAAAATAGAAGCTAGAAAAGTAATAGAAGACTTTCAGGCTGACAATTATAATTTAGGAACGGCTATAACATATTTATTAAGAGCTGGAAAAAAAGACGGCAATCCTATTGAACAAGATATAAAAAAAGCAATAGATCATTTAAACTTTGAATTAGATAGGGTAAAAAGTAATACAAGAACTGGAGGGTTAGCAAAATGAAATATAAATGTGAATGCGGAGACTATGAAAAAGAGATTAAAAAAATCTCTATTGTATACAGAGACGGCAACTGGGTTACAAAAGGATCAGAATGTCCTTGCGGTAAATATATGACTAGCGAACCAAAAGAAGGTATGCCTACAATTAAAAGAACCGAAGCGTCTTTAAGTAAAAAAAAAAGACACGAAAAACTATGGGACGGAGCTAAAGAAATGTTATTAGGCGAACGAGGTATTAACGACGATTTTTAAATGAATTTTGTAATACATACAAGCCAAGATAAACAGACGTTATATAATTATNTAAAAGAGTTAGATAGCGGATATATAGTTAAAGTNAGTAAGCAAAGAAATAANAGATCAAATATGCAAAACAATTACTATTGGGCTTGTATAGTACAACCGTTAGCAAATGAGTTAGGATATTTTCCTGACGAAATGCACGATACACTTAAGGTTAAGTTTGCTAGTCTTTGGGAAAGTATAGAGGTTAACGACAAACAAATAGGTTTACAAAAAGTAAAAAGTACGGCTAAAATGAATAGTAAAGAATTTGAGATATATGCAGACCAAATAAGAATTTGGGCGCTTACAGAATTAAATATCAAGTTAATGTTACCAAACGAATACGAATAAAATCTATTATATATAAAGACTTGATTAATCAAATTATTTCAAAATGAATACACACGGCGGAAAAAGAATAGGAGCTGGACGTAAGCCAAAAGCTGAAGAACAAAAGCTAATAGAAAAATTAACACCTTTAAACGACTTAGCTTTAGAGTCATTAAAAAAAGGTTTAGAGAAAAAAGAACAGTGGGCGGTCAAGTTATACTTTGAATATTTTTACGGTCGACCTCAACAACGAGTAGATGTAACTAGCAACGAAGAAACTTTAAATATGCCGCTAATAACATTTATAGATTCTGAAACTGAGTAAAAAATATAATCCGTTATTTAATTCTGACGCTAGATACTTTATAATAACTGGGGGTCGAGGGTCTGGTAAATCTTTTGCTGCAACTGTATTTTTAACCTTACTTACAATGACCTCAGGAATACGAGTATTGTTTACTAGGTTTACTATGGTCTCAGCGCACTTATCTATAATACCAGAATTTTTAGAAAAAATAACTTTATTAGGATATGATAATATATTTAGTATAAATAAAGCCGAAGTAATAAACACTAAAAACAATAGCGATATATTATTTAGAGGTATAAAAACTAGCGCTGGTAACCAGACTGCAAGTTTAAAATCTTTACAAGGTATAAGTTGCTGGGTACTTGACGAAGCAGAAGAATTAATAGACGAAGACATATTCGATACTATTGATCTGAGTATAAGAGAAAAAAATATACAAAATAGAATCATACTTATATTAAATCCAGTAACAAAAGAACACTGGATATATAAAAGGTTTTTTGAAGACAAAGGCGTACAAGCTGGTTTTAACGGCGTTAGAGACAATATATGCTATATACATAGTACATACCTTGACAACAAAGATAATCTGTCTAAGAGCTTCCTAGAGCGTGTAGAGGCTATAAAACATAGGAACTTTAAAAAGTACAAACATAAAATACTTGGGGGCTGGTTAGACAAAGCAGAGGGAGTAGTCTTTGAGAATTGGTCAATAGGAGAATTTAATCCTGACGGTTTACAAACCAGCTGCGGTATGGATTTTGGTTTTAGCGTTGATCCAGATAGTTTAGTAGAAGTAGCAATAGATAAAAAGAAAAAAATAATATATCTAAAAGAACACTTATATAAAAACGGATTAAAGTCACACGAACTAGCAGAGCTTATATTAGAGAAAGTAGGAGATAAATTAATTATAGGAGATAGCGCAGAACCTAGACTAATAGAAGACTTAAGACATTTGGGCGTAAATATAAAACCAGTTAAAAAAGGAACTATTGAGAGCGGTATAACTAGAATGTTAGACTACGACATAGTAATAACAAAAGAGTGTATAAATTTAGCTAAAGAATTAAACAACTATATATATGCAGATAAAGGTTCTAAGTTATTTGTAGACGCTTACAATCACGGAATTGACGCAGTTAGATATAATATAATTTATCATTTAGACAATCCAAATTTAGGAAAATATTATGTACAATAAAAGGGAAGCCCCGCACGTTTAAGCTCCCCTTTCAAAATTAATTCACTAACTAAAACCCCGCAAATATAATACAATAAACTAAAAAACAAAATTTTCTATTATATAATATATGAAAGTACAAGTTAAGCAAAAGGGCAAAAAAAAGACCTATAATGTTATAGACAAATGGTCAGATGTAACATTAGAAAAATGGGCTAAATTAATTGCTATAAAAGGATATGGTAAAATAAAAGAAGCAAAAGAAACAATACTTGCGTTATCTGATATACCAGAAAAAGTATTAAACAAATTAGAGGTATATCATATCGCAGCTATTTTACAACAACTTTCTTTAATGCAAAAAAACGAAGAAACTTGTTTAAGAGAAATAATAGAAATAGAAGGAGTTGAGTATGGTTTCCACCCTGACCTAGAGCAAATGACTCTAGGAGAATTTGTAGATTTAGAAACCTACATACAAGACATAGAAAATAATATGCCTGAAATAATGGCTATATTGTTTAGACCCGTTGTAGATAAAAGCGTTAACTATTATAATATAGAAGCGTACGACGGTAACATAAAGAAACGGGCTGAGATAATGAAAAATATACCAGCTGAGAAAGTACAAGATTCTCTAGTTTTTTTTTACAGTTTCGGGTCGATATTATTAACGATTTTGCTATCGTGTTTGACTCAGGACACAACGGCAACGAACAAGCAATAGGAGATGGAGACTTTGCTAAAAAGTGGAATTGGTTTGGAGTGATGTATAGGTTAGCAAATGGTAACATAATTAATTTAAATAAAGTAACAAAAATAAATTTGCTAGAAGCTTTAACTTGGTTAAGCTACGAAACGGATTTACAAAGTCAAAATAACGTAAAATTAAATAATGTCAGTTAATAACAAAACATATAATAACGTAGTCAATTTTATGGCTAGGCTAGGAGAATATCACGAACAAATTTCTACGGTATCAGTAGGCGACATATACGACGTTGCAATTAGCAAAAATTTAAAAATGCCTTTGCTACATATAAACCCAGTAAACGTAACAACTGGAGATAGTGAGTTAGTATATAACTTTCAGTTGTTTATTATGGACTTAGTAGATAACGATATGGGTACTGAAGTAAAACCTATTGCAGACTTGACTAAGTTAATAAATAGAAATAATAATCAACAAGAGGTTTGGAATAACACTTTAAATATAGCTACTGATTTTATAGGTATGTTAAGACATAGTTCTAGACAATCTTTAGCTGGAGTTAATGATATTAATTTTCCAGTCTATTTTACTCAAGATCAATTTAACTTAGATCCTTTTCAGGAACGGTTTGACGATCTAGCTAGTGGCTGGGTTTTTAATGTAGGAGTAAAAGTTATTAATGATTTTGATACTTGTCAAATACCAGTGTCAACTAACGGAGCTGGTTACTAATGAAATTTAAAATAGGTAAATATAAAATAACAATAGGTTTTTTTAAAATAACAATACATATATGAATTACGACGATTTATTAGAAAAGTTAGAAGCTATTAGCNTAAAGTTTGAAACTTACAACGACTACCCAGAAAGCGCAAGTAATAACGCTTGTAAAGTTTTACGTTGGATAGACGAACACGGTAGGGACGAAGTAAAAGGAATGACNAAAACAGGGTTAACCAGAGCCAACCAGCTCTGCTCAAAAACTAAGATTTCGAGAGACACGATCTCAAGAATGGCTTCATTTAAAAGACACGAAAAAAACGCAGAGGTTAGCGCTGAAAATAAAAGTACCCCGTGGAAAGATAGAGGATATGTAGCTTGGCTAGGTTGGGGCGGTACAAGTGGCGTTAACTGGGCAATTAAAAAATTAAAANAAATAGATAATAAAAAGAAAAAATAATTATGGCGGATTTAGTAACAACAATTTCAGAATCAGTAACACTTAACGGATCAGTTAGAGGTTCTACAAATACAGTAACTACTACTGGTATTGTAGATGTATTCGAGAGAATATTAACTTGTACACACTCACAAACTACAACAGTAGCAGTATTTAATTCTACGCCTCACGGATCGGCTGGAGCTTTAGATGTAGAAAATTGTAAGTATTTTAGAATTACAAATCTTAGTACTGACCAAGATATAATGGTTGCTTTTGTAACTTCAGGTACTAACTATCAAGTAACAATTAGATCTGGGGGGTCTCACGTTTTATACCAAACAGAAGACGGTATACTAGGAGAAGCAGACTCTACTCCAGCGTTTAGTGGTTTAGCAGATGTAGTTACAGTACAAGTAAGACCTTCAGCTACAACTGATGTACAAGTAGAAATATTTGCTGGACTTGTATAATGGGCGCTTACGAGTATAAACATTTACAAAGATACCTTAAAAGCTGGGGTCGAGATGTTGTACAAGAAGCAAAAGAACGACTTGTAGCAGCTGGTAAAGGGGGCGGAGATTTAGAAAACTCTATATCATCAAGAGTTATAGACGAAGGCGAAAGCTACGTTGTAGAATTTTCTATGGCTAATTATGGTAGCTTTGTTGATAAAGGAGTTTCAGGAGTTGGCGGTAGCATAAAAACTGGTATACACAAAGGTAGTTATAGCGGCGTAAGAAAATATGTAGACTACAACGGCAATAGTCAAATTAGCCCTTATAGATTTGGTAGCGGAACTGGAAAAAAAGGCGGTATGGAAAAAGGTATAAGGTCGTTTATAAGAAAAAAGAATATTAATAGAAGCTCAGTTACGGGTAGGTTTATACCAGCTAAAAGCATAGCAATAGCTATAATGAAAGTGTTATGGATAAAAGGTATAAAAGGCGTAAGTTTTTTTCAAGACTCTTTAATGTTAGGTTTATCAGAATTTAAATTAGAAGTAGCACCAGAAATAAAAGAAGACTTAATAGACACACTAGTAACTTTTCCAAATATAGAACGAGCATAAAAAAAATAAAATGGCTAACTCAGTAATAGAACAAAAACCAAGATTTTTTCTAACTCCAGTAGGTTCAGAAATTATCTTTGTTATATCAAACAACGACGCAGTAGCAAATCAAACAAAAGTTAAATTTGTTGCTGAAGTACATATAAGCAAATTATCTCCAAACGTAAATAATACTGCAAGTTTAATAGGTACTTTTAAAACGACGCCTAATAACGCTGGAGTAGGAATATTTGATTTTAGTAATATAATAGAAAACTATGTAAGCTCAGATAATTTAGCAGCAAATGATAGTTTGTATAAAGGCGTTACTATTAATGAAGATAATAGAGTACCTATACATTTAACAGATAAATATTCTAAAAACGAAAATGTATTTAGATTTATGCAGATTAAATTTAGCGTAGAATACTTGCAAAATAATTTAGTATCATTAGCAACTGGTACTGAAGTAGTAAGCGATATGTACAAGATATTTAACGGCTATGTAAAAAACGATAACGTATTGACAACTAACGGAATAGACTTTGGTTTTGATCTAGAAGACTTTAAAGTAGGGTCTACGTCTAAGAAATTTTTAACAAATTCTCCTACGCAACTTTACGCAAATATAGACGATTACGGAACTTTTGCTTTTTTACAAAGCTCACAAACTTTAGCAAACAAAGTAAACGATTTACTTTTTACATATTACTCGAGTACTGGTTCGCTGCTAGGTACTGACGTTGTTACAAAAAATGTAAATAACGGTGCTTTTCCAGTATCAGGTTTCTTTTTTTTAACACAAAGCGATAGATTTTTATTATACGCTGGAGTTTACCCAGCTAATTTAAGAAACGATACAACAAGTACTTTTTCAAGTTTAGTAACGGCTGGTACAATACAAGGCGGTTACTATACAGTTGTAGCAAGAGATTCTACTCCTACCGCTATGACTCAAACATATACTATAAATTTAAATTGTCCTGACGAAAGGCAGTTTGAAAGCGTACGTTTATGCTGGTTAAATCAGTGGGGTGCGTGGGACTATTACACTTTTACTTTAAAATCAACTAAAAGTATAACTACGCAAGGAACTACTTATAGTCAATTACACGGAACTTGGAACGAAAGTAAGTATAGAAGTTATAGTCATAGAGGCGGTAAAAAAACATTTAGAGTTAATGCGACAGAATCTCTAAAAATAAATACAGATTATATAAGCGAAAATGACAACGTAATATTAGAAGAACTTGTAAACAGTCCAGAAATATATATGCTTAAAGGATATAAAGATATTACAGAAACGACTTTATTAAAAAATGATTATGTAATACCAGTTACGTTACAAACAACAACACACACTAGAAAAACAGTAGCTAACGATAAATTAATACAATATACTTTTGATATACTATTAACTAGAACTCTAAAAACACAATCTATATAATGAGTTTACAACTAATATTATTCCCGCAATATTTTAATGGTTTAACACCTTTAGCTACAACTGGTAACGAATTTTATACTGACGGTACGCAGTTTACGACTTTTGACAACTCAGGATCAAGCGCAAGTATAACAAGTATAGATAATTTTATTAACACCTCAACTATTAACGTAAATAGCTTTAGACGTTTTGGTTTTACCGCTGCTTTACCTAGTGAGTCAGGCGGTGCGGTTACTTTAGCGACGGAATCAGGTTTTGCCCAAAGGTTGTCTAATTTACAAATAGGTACAAATTATACTTGTTTTATTGACGTTGCAGTAAATTTATCTGGTTTACAATTTAGACATTACTCTAATAATGTTTTAGTAACTTCTGGTTTGATAGGCACGGGTCTTACGGGTACATTAACTTTGCCTTTTATAGCGCAAGGCACTCAAGATATTATTGTTATTAGTACAGACGGAGTATTAGTAGCTGGAATAAATAGCGTATCTGTACAACAAGACAATTATACACCGAGCGGAGCGGTACAAAATTTAAGCTCTGGCGAAGTCTTACTAGACTTGTACGAAGAAGAGGCAATACCTTTAACTCTAAGTGTTGACGATTTTAAAAACGTAGCAGAAAAAGTACAATCATATAGTAAGGCTTTTAATTTACCAGCTAGTAAAAGAAATAATCAAATTTTTGACAATATATTTGAGATAACCAGATCAACTTCTGGTTTTAGCTTTAACCCGTTTGTTAAAACAAAGTCTATATTAAAACAAGACGGACTAGTTATATTTGAAGGATATTTACGATTAATAGACATAAACGATAAAGACGGAGAAATAAGTTATAATGTAAATTTATATTCTGAAGCAATAGCTTTAGCAGATGTACTAAAAGATAAAACTTTTAACGACATAGATTTATCAGAATTAACTCATAGTTATAATTATGATAATATAGAAAATAGTTGGAATAGTGGAACGGGTCTACAATTAGCGACTACGTTATCTACTGATAGTTTTGCATACGATTCAGCTTTAGGTACTAGTAACACAAATGTTCTAAAATACCCTTTTGTTAACTGGATAGGTAGTATAAACTTGTCAGACGGTACAAACGGTACTTCTGGAATGCCTGAGCTTACAAGACTTGAAGAGGTATTTAGACCTTTTATACAAATAAAATATTTAATTAATAGAATATTTGAGCCTACGCCTTTTTCTTATACAAGTGAATTTTTTGATACTATTGGTTTTGAAAGTCTATTTATGGATTTTAACTGGGGTTCTGACAATAACCCAGCACCAGCTGGAGTAGACGATTTATATTATGGAGCTTTTTCATTTGATCCAGCAAACCCTACTGCTTCGCCTCCAGCCGTTCCTATTGGAACTTCTTATACTAATATACCAGTGTTACCAGCGGCGGGTACTTGGACTATTTGGACGCCTCCTAACTATAATACTACAACTGGAGTATTGACTNCTACTGTTTCTGGAGAATCGTATAATGTAGATTATAACTTAGGTTTTTTAGTAACAAATTCAGGCGCTCAAACAGTTACTATCGAGTGGTTACATAATACAACTGCTATAAATCAACAAACGTATAACGCTCAAGGTTCAGTTAATAGTAATTATACATATCAAGGGAATTTTGATGTAACTATGGACGCTGGAGACACCTTAACTGTAAGAGCAAAAACTACTATTAGCTCAGGGGTTACTTGTTATTATGCAGAAATATATTGGGATTCTAGCGTTTCAATAGTAGCTAGTAACTCTATATTACAAACGCTAAGAGGAGAACTTAAACAGTGGGATTTTTTAAGCGGTATAATGACAATGTTTAATTTAATTGCTATACCAGATAAAAATAATCCAAACAATATAATTATAGAGCCGTATAAAGATCTATTTGTAAAAAATACAAACAGTCAAAATATTAACGATTTATCTTTAGATTCTAGAAGCATACCTCAAGACTGGACGGATAAAATAGATGTACAAGATATAAAACTAGCACCTTTAACAGATTTAAATAAAACAACGATATTTCAGTTTGAAGAAGACGAAGAAGATTTTGCTTTTAATCATTATAAAAACGCTGCGGGTGGCTTTTTATACGGAAGTAAAATTTTTGACGCCTCAGCTTTAACAGTATTAGAAGGAGAAGAAAAAATAGAAGCTAAACCTTTTGCTGCAACTATTGTAAAACCGTTACATAATGATTTTGATTTAGTTATACCAGTAATATACGGCGGTAACGAAGAAGAAGGTTACGAAGCTATTGATAATTTACCAAGAATATTATTTAATAATGGTCTTGTAACTATGCCTACTACAACTTATTATGTACCAGAGCAAAACGGAGTAGCTGAAGTTTCAGCGGAAAATCAATACTTACAATTTTCTCATTTTAGCGCACTACCTATCGTTACGAGTCAACCCCCAGCAACTACTGATACTCAAGATTTTCATTTTGGAGAATGTCAATTAGTCGGTTTAGGTAACCCAACTTCTATGAATTTATTTAATATGTATTGGTTACCGTATCTAAGTGAACTATATAATCCAGATACTAGAACTATGACATTAAAAATAAATCTTAATGCAGCCGATATAAATACATTTAACTTTAACGATAAAATATATATAAAACAAAGGGTTTTTAGAGTTAATAAAATTGATTATAAACCTTATGAATTATCTACTATTGAATTAATACTTATACCGTAATGACAAAAATACCAAAAGTTATTCCTTCTGAAATACCATATATAGACGCAAGTCCTGTAAAACCAGCGCAAGTACAATCTAACGGTTTAGTAACTTTCACAGACGGTACTAATATGGTTTTACCAAATCAACAACAATGTGAAGCGTATGGTTACACTTATAATAAAGACACTTCGACTTGTAGCGCTTTTAGACCTAAAACAAAAATTAATAAAAATTTCAGTCAAATAGGTAACAAGTCTTTAGGTACTAATAATGTTATAGAAACTGGCGTAAGAAATACGCAAGTAATAGGGCAAAATAATAAAGTTAAAAGTTTTAGTAGAAATAACGTAATTAGTGGAAATAAAAATGAAATAGAAAATAACATAACAAATGCACTAGTAAACGGTACGTTAGCTCAGGCTACCGCAAATAATAGTTTTGTTTTAGGAGGTAACGCAGCTGGAGACAATCTAGCAGAGAGACAGTCAATACAATTAATTTACGGAACTCAAACTACGGCTGGGTCAACTGTCGATAGTTATTTAAATAATGTTACAGATAGTTTTTTTGTTATACCTGACAATACTATAATGTATTTTCACGCTGACGTTGTAGCGGTTAGAGTAGGCGGTACAAATACTGGTAACACTGGAGATTTTGCTTCGTTTGTCGAGCGTGGCGTAGTTATAAATAAGTCAGGTACACTTAGTATATCACGTGAAAGAGACGCTATAAAAAGTAGCGGAACGGTAACAGACTGGCGACCAGTAGCGAATATATCTGGTACAAATTTTAGAATGACTGTTAGAGGCGAAACAGACGTAACAGTAGAGTGGTGCAGCAATATAACCTTTACACAAATTAAAACAAATGTTAGTTTATAAATAAAAAATTATGGCGGACGTAATAGTAAATGCAGAAGTAAGAAGTAATGTAGGTCAATTAAATCAAGACCTTAGACAAACACAACAAGAGGCAATTAGCATAAAGGACGCTTTCGGAGTTGCTAGTGGATCTATTGCAGCAGTGCAAGGCGGTATGAAATTATTTGGAGTAGAAAGCGAAAAAACACAAGAAGCTATCTTAAAAGTACAAGCTGCTATGTCTATGAATCAAGGAATACAATCTTTGATAAAACAAAAAGATACTATAATGTCTATTGCTGGTTTTATAGGCAAATGGACTGGAGCGACTAAAGTTTTAACAGTAGCGCAAAAGATGTTAAATATAGTTATGAACGCAAATCCGATAGGTTTAGTTATTGCGGGTATAACTGCTTTAATAGGTCTAGGAGCTGCTATTGTTAGTTTTTTTAAAAATAATGCAGCCGCAACTAAAGAAGAAACTCAAGCTTTAAAAGATAATTATAACGAAATTAATCGTAACATAGAGCAAAGAGATAAACAAGCAGAAATAGATAAAAAAGAAGAAGAACATAGGTTGCGTATGACGGAGTTAAACGGTCTGTCAATTAGAGAATATTATGCTGAAAAAGAAGCTATAATTCAAAGAGATTTAGAACGACAAAGAAGCCATAGAGATAATGCTATAATGCTACAAAAAGAAGCTCAAGCTAAAATAGACGAATTAAAGAAAAATAACGATTCTGATTCTGAAATAGTTAAAGCTGCTAGAAAGCATAGAGACCAAATGATCGCAGATAGAAAAGAATATCAAAAGAAAATAGAAAAATTAAAAGAAGAATTAAGACAAGCTGATCAAGACGAGGAATATGACAGAGCGGTAAGAGACAGAGATAATGCACTAAAGAGAGTAGAATTTGAAAAAAATCAAGAGAAAAAGAGAAAAGATAGAGCGTTGAGAATTAAAAAAGAACGTATAGCTGCAAATAAACAATTTTTAGCTCAATTAAGAAAAATGAATCAAGAAGCAGCTCTTGTAGAAATAGAAGACGATCAAGAAAGAGAACTTAAGAAAGCAGAACAAGAAAGAGACAATCAATTAAAAGCCTTAGAAAAAAGTAAAGTAGGCGATAAAGTTAGGGCTGCTATGAAAGAAGCTATTGAGTTAGAGCATCAAAACAAAATGAAGGAGATAAACAAAAAATTTGAAGATGAAGCAAAAGAAAAAAGAGAACAAGAAGACGCTTTACTGCAAGAGATGATAAACGAAAATAACGACGCTTTAATAGAAAACGAAGTCGACCAGCAATTAAAAGCTCTTGAAAGGCAAAAAGCGGCAGATTTAGAGAAACTAAAATTACACGCTAACTTTAACGAATTAAAAATAGAGCTAGATAAAAAATATGACAGAGAGGTTAAAAAGATACAAGACGAACAAGTTGAAAACGATAAAAAAGCAAAAAAAGACTTAGTAAATATATCTCTAAAATCTAGCGCTGACCTTATGAAACAAGCTAGTGAGTTTGCTGGAGATAATAAAGAGTTAGCTGCGGGTTCTTCTTTAATTAATACATATCAAGCGGTTACTAAAACTTTAGCAGATGGTGGGGGTAGTCCGCTTAGTTACTTAATGGCTGCGGGAGTTTTAGCAGCTGGTTTAAAAAGTGTACAATCTATATACGATACTGACGTAGGAAGCGGGGGCGGGGGTTCTACGCCACCAGCTGAAGTAACACCAGCACCTCAAATGGTTAGTGGTTCTTTTGACTTAACTAATGTACAACAACCAGAACCCCTAAAAGCGTTTGTTGTAACTGACGAAATGACTAATAGTCAAGATCAACTCGCAAATATAAGAAGACGAGCTACAATTTAAAAATCAAATATATTAACTAAAAATCTATTATATAATATGCCTTGTAAAAAATGTGAAGACGGAAAATATAAGCACGGAGAAACTGGAGAATGTAAATACGATTCTAAAGCTGAGTGCGAAGAAGCAAACAAAGACTACTACGAGAATCTTAAAACAACTCGTATAGTAGAATTAATTATAGAAGAAGACAACGAAGAATTAACTATTGACGCAATATCGCTAGTAAATTCTCCAGCAATAGAACAAGATTTTGTTTATTTTGGAAAAGAAAAAAATAATCTTACTTTTGCTAAAGTCGACGAAGAAAAAAGAATGTT
>FUFK010041254.1_pt1 | contig 74434 bp, 89 predicted proteins | sample 1021851 | NCBI WGS metagenome assembly FUFK01 (sample SAMEA51879418, study PRJEB19060) | metagenome | reverse complement strand
TATATTTACATGAAGAGGACATGCAAAAATATTTAGATGACCAACAAAAGTTTTATAAAAAATTTTATAGTTGGGATAGAAAAGGTTCTGAGTGGACTAATTTTTTAACAGGAGCTGTGCATGCCAAACGATAAATATGTTAATGAAGATACTTATCAAACCATTCAAAAAGTAGAGGTGCAATCTGATTTTGGCTCAGCTATAAAACCATTGTGGAAAAAACAAGACAATACTGTAAAAGAAAAAACAAACTATTCACAAAAAATTATGGTCGGTACACCCGTTCATAGTGATGTGTCTATACATTACACACAAGCTTTATTGGAATTTCAACAAGAATGCTTTAAAAAGAAAATTGGTTTAAGCTTTTCATTAATTAAATCATCCTTAGTAACCCAAGGTAGAAATCTATGTGTTTCTAGTTTTTTAGATTCTGATTGCACCCATTTATTATTCATAGATTCTGACATCTATTTTCAGGCAAAATCTGTGTTTTCTATGTTAAAAGCAGATAAAGATATTATTGGAGTTCCATACCCAGTAAAAACTTTAATGTGGGAAAAAGCGTTTGAAAGAATGAGTAAAGGTAAAATAAAATCACCTGATGATATTAGAAGAGCTTTACATACGTATCCAATGAAAGTTCCAGATGCTAGAAATATTGATCTCAAACATGGAGTTATGGAGGTAACAGATGCTCCAACTGGGTGTATGTTGATTAAAAGGTCAGTTATCGAAAAGATGATNAAAGAATACCCTGATAAAAAAATAGTGCAAAAGACTATAATAAATGGTCGATATATAGATAAACCTAATATGTGGAACTTTTTTGATACCACACATGATCCAGTCAAAAAGACCTTTTTGGGAGAGGACTTTTCTTTCTGTCAGTTATGGACTAATTTAGGTGGCAAATGTTATGTCTATGTTAATGATGCTATAGTCCATGTTGGTGAACATCAATATCAAGGTCGTTTTCACGATGAGTTGATATTAAAGTAGTAAAATGGTATTATTCTTTATTTAGATCTAAAAGGAGTATAAATATAATGTTACAATTCTTACCTTATGCTTTGGCTGCCTATGGTGGTTATCAAGGATATAAGAGAAATAAGGATGCNGGAGCCTCTGGNNTNAANNGNNTATTAGGAGCAGTNACAGGNGCAACNGCAGGNTATTACGGTGGTAAAGGAATATTANCNGGNGGNTCTNNNNTAGGTNTACCAGGTTTTTCTGCAGCACAATCTTCATTTACNCCATTNNCAGAATTACCTGGAATGTCTGGTCTACCTTTCATGCCACAGAATACAGGAGCACAAATTCCAACAGGACAAAGTAATTTCCCAATGCTCGGAAATGATCCTGGAACACAATTAGGATTGGTTGGTAATGAAGGTCAAGTGCCAACGGCTGATAACAGAACCATGCTACAAAAATTATTAATGAGAAGAAAGAGAACTAAAGAGGGTGAACTTACAAAAGACATAGCATTTGAAATAGATCCATTCAAAGCTGGAACAGCATTAGCAGTTGGATCATATTTAGGTGGAGCTTTTGATAGACAACCACAAGATGTTTATATGCCAGGATACAATCTAGGAGTAGCAGATTTACAAAAACAAAGAGGTGGATTTAGATATATTGATCCTACTTCTGGACAAGAAAAAGAATACGACAGTATATACATTCCTGAAGCAGATCCAAAAAATCAAGGTGATTTTAGATTAGGCAATATAGCCATGAATAAGATGACTCTAAAAGAGGGTGGTTTAGCAGAGATAAAAAAATTTAATGAGGGTGGTATAAATTACTTACCATCCAAAGTGAGTCATGATGAAAATGATTCAAACAACTATGTAAGAGCCTCAGGATACGTGGAAGACGGATCAGGCAGTGGAGATAAAGACGAGGATACAATGTTAGCTCAATTAGCAGACGGAGAGTTTGTAACAAGAGCTGATGGAGTATTAGGTGCTGGAATCCTAGCTGGTGGAAATCCCAACAGTATGAAGGACATGAGAGCAAAAGGTGCCCAATACTTCTATGAACAACAAAGAAGATTTAAAAGAATCTTTGATATAATAGAAGGTCAGAATGGCAAAAACAGCACGATCAATTAAACCTAGAGTAAGTATAGTTCCTGTACAACCAACTGAAGTTTCAAAGTATTGGTTGCTTGCAGAGTTTATGATTGCTGAAGCATTAAAATATTCTGGTAAATATGCAGATTCAAAACACATATACGATTTACTTTTAACAGATCAAATGCAAATGTTTATTATGTTTGGTAATGATGAAGTACAACATAGTAAAGTATTTGGTATAGCTGTGACAAGAATTGGTGAACTACCAAATTATAATCAATTAGAGATAGTAATTTGCACTGGCACACGGAGAGAACTATGGGAAGATAAACTTGTAGAGGAGATTACAAAGTTTGCTCAACAAAATGATTGTAAAAGATTATGTATTTGGGCAAGACCTGGTTGGGAGAAAGTGTCTAAAAAATGGGGTTGGGAGAAGAAACACGTTCAATTAGTAAAGGATCTTAAATGAGTTTTGTTAGTAATATTTTAGGTGGTGGATCAAGACCCTCAGCACCCTCTGGAGGAGGAGGGGGCGCACCTGCATTAACAACTTCAATTATTAGAGAAGCACCAGGTGTAGAGGAGAGAAAAATTGAATTGATGGACTTAGCAAGACAGGTTGCACAAAAACCTGTTCCTATTCCTGATATTAAAGTTGCACCTTTTGGAGCTTTAGAACAACAAGGATTAACGGCTGCCGGAACAACTGGAGTTGGAGCACCAACTACAACTGCAGGTATTGGTTCAATTTTAACTGCTGCTCAACCAGTAGGTTCACAACAAATTGGACAGTTCATGAATCCTTTTCAACAATTTGTAACCGATGAAATTTTAAGACAAGGTGCAGGAATGCAAAATAGATTAGCAGCTCAAGCAGTAAGAGCTGGAGCTTTTGGCGGTGGAAGAGAAGGTGTTCAACAAGCTGAGTTGCAAGATAGAATATTAAGTCAGATAGGACAAGCTCAACAAGAAGGTTTTGGCACTGCATTACAGGCTGCACAAAATCAACAGAGACTCGGTATTGGTGCAGGTCAATCATTATTAGGTGCGGGTCAACAACAACAACAAATGGCAGCACAAGACATTGGTCAATTATTAGGAGCTGGTGGATTACAAAGACAGTTAGCTCAACAAGCATTAGATGCTCAAAGACAAACAACACTTCAACAATCTTTTGAGCCTTTTCAAAGAGCAGAATTTTTATCTAATATTTATGCAGCTGGACCTAAAACACAGTCTGGAATTACTGCAACAACTGCTCCACAACCAAGTCCTTTGGCACAAGCGGTTGGTACTGGTATTGGTGCATATACAGCTTTCCAAGGTATACAGGGCGGCAAATAGGATGCACTATGGACAAAGTATTAAATAGACCTTTATTTAGAAAAGAAGCCTTACGTAGAGGAGCTTTAAAACCTATAAAAGCATTTGATGGTAGATTTATAGGTCCACAACAATTTAGACCACCAGCTGTTATACCAACACCTGCTGTGCAAGCTCCTGGTACGGGAACACAATTAATGAATGTTCGTCAACCAGGTATGTTTCAGAATTTACTATCTCAAGGTCGTAAGGGTTTAGGTTCTTTATACAGATATGGTTTTTCTATACCTGCTTTTGTAGGTTATGATTTAACAGGTAGATTTATTGAATCACAAAATCCAAATGTTTCACCAACTAATAAAATGATTGGTTCAGGTATTGGTGGAACAGCTGCTGCTTTAGCTGCTGGAAGAGTAGCACCTGCTGCTTTAGGTTTAGGTTTTGGACCTGGTTTGTTAGCACTTGGTTTGATAGGAACAGGTGATTACTTAGTCAGAGAAGGTATCAAAGAGAGAAGAAGAATTAAAGCAATGACTCCAGAGGAGAGAAAAAGATTTTCTCAAGAAAATAGAGCTAGAGCCTTTGATATTATGGGCGATGTTAGTGATCGAGATTTTTTTGGTGATTTTAAACCTAGACCAGTAGATCTCAAAGAGTCGGCAGTACCTAAAAATATTCAATCACCACAAGGTAGACCTAGTTCAAAAGTAGTAACGGAAAAAACTGATGTTGCAACATTGCCACAAAATACTACTGAAATTGGTAAACAAAAAACTATTGATACTGCTAAAATTGCACAAAATGCAATCACACCAAATCCACAATTAGATTTTCCAGTTCAGCCACCTCAACAACCACAACAACCTGAAGCTAATGTTCTTACCATAGGCGAATTAGAAAAAAAAGCAAAGGAACAAAAAACAAAGCTTACCGGATCAACAGCAGATTTAGACAGTATAAGAGCTAATTCTCCTTTAATGGAACAACTACAATTGGCAAGACAAATTAGAGATGAGCTATCTAAAGGTAAATCTTCACAGGCAAAATTAGTTTTTTTAAGTAATCTTGCATCTGGACTATTAACAGGCACTACAAAAAAAGCAGGTATAGGTGGAGCACTTGAAGTATTTGGTCAAGCGTTAGGACCAGCTGTAAACAATATGGTTATGGTCAAGATGAAAGAAGATGAAGTAGAACAACAATTAATGGGTAGAGCACTAGAATTTTCAACTGACTTTTTAAAAGCTCAAAACGAGGCTTACGAAATGCCAGAGGTAGAAGAAGTTGGTGTAATTCAACAAACAAATTCTGCTGGAAGAACTGTAAATAGACCAGGTAGAATATTAAAAGATGGCACTAAACAAGTTGCAGATGGAATTGATCGAAGAACTGGATTAACAATTTTCAGAACAGTTGATCCAAATTTAAACTTTATACCTAATGATGATCAAAACAAAGAAACGTTAGATTTAGCAAAACAAATAGCTGGTAAATATGCAGCTGTAAATTTAATTAACAGATCATTAGGAATTATAGCAGAAGGTAAAGCTAAAGCTGGTGTAACTGGTGCTGTTGGATTATATGGTGGTCGTTTAACAGAGGCGTTAGGTGACGTTTTAGATTTTGTTAAAATAGGTGGGGATGATATAGACGTAATGAATAGCCAGGGTAAGACCATGTTTGAAGCCCAAACATTAAAAGCAGCAGCAGACTTAGCTGCAATGGAACCTGAAAGATTCAAAAGTGTACAAGCAGCAAGAACCTTTTTAGAAGATAAAAGAAAAGGAATCGGTAAATATAAAGATTTCAAAGGAAGCGCACTTAAAGATGCCCAAAAAAGATTAGAAGGAGGTAGTAAATTAGATTATGAAAGACTTGCTATCAACGAAACTGTTCTTGTTTATAAACTTGCAAACTCACTTAAATCTAAAGATCGATTAACTCAAAAAGATATTGAAATGGCCAAAAGTCTTGTAAAAGTATTTCCTTTATTAAGAGGTGATAAAAACGTAAGAGCTTCATTAATTGCAGTAGCTGAAACAATTTTAGATGATATTAAACAACAAGAAAGATTATACGAAAGAGCTGGTGGCTCATCTCAATATTTATTAGATGAAAGAAAAGCATACGATCTTGTATCTCCAGGCACAACTTTAAACACATTTACAGAAACATATGATAAATTTAAAAAGACAGAAGATGCTATTAATAAATTAACAGAAGAAGAGTTAAAAATAATATTTCCAGGTTTGCAATTAAAAAAAGACAAAGCAGTAGATACTGAAATGGCACCATAATGAGTACATTAGAAACATTACAAAAAAAATTAGATGATCGAACATTAAATCCAAATGAATTTAATGCAGAGCAACGAGCAATTATTGATGGATTAATTGATACTGGCAGATTAAAAGGTCCTAAGATGTCTGAATTATCTGAAATGAGACGTTCTGCAACTGAAGAAATAGTTTCTGAAAGAGAATTTTTACAAGATCCACTAAAAGCAGCAACAAATGTAGGACAACCAACTTATGAATTAGTAGGTGATATAACTGGTTCTATTTATCCTTATGTAGCAAATAGAAAAAAAATTTTTAATGCAGCAAAGAAAGGTGAATTATTTGGTAAAGGTCCAGCTTTTTTTGCACAACAAGCTGATAAAGTAGCATCAAGATTGCCAGCTAGGTTTAGATTATTTGGTGCTGCTCTAAAAGGTTTAGGTAAATTATTTGACCCATTAGCAAAAGCTTATAGAGGTCCATTACTTAAAACAGAGGTGCAATCAATACTCTTAGGAACTGCGGGTGCTGGGGTTGGATCCTTAACGTATGATACTTTAAATGAACAAGCAGGTATCTCTATAGCTTCTGCTTTAGCTGATGATTTATCAGAAATACCTGAGGGAGAAGTTGAAAGAAATCAGCTAACCAATGCTGCAGTAGCTATGAAAAACGCCATGATGTGGAATACTGGTGCATCATTATTAAGTCCATTTATATTTGGACCTATGGGTAAAATGTTAAAAAAAGCTTTTGGAACAGTAGGACCAAAACAAAAAGAATTAGCTCAATTTGCAAGAGATAAAGGTTTACCATTACCAATGTTATCTGCTTTAAAAGAAGGACAAGGCACTTTTTCTGGATTAGGTAGAAACTATTTTAGATTCATGGGGGTATTCCCATTAGTATCACCAATAGGTAAAGTTGCTAAATCAGAGGCAGAGATTGCTGGTGGTAAGAGATATTTATCAGATCTACAAGCTTACTCACCTTTGTTGAAAGTTAGTGCGATAAATACATCTATTAGAAAACAAGCGGAAAAGGTATTTGTAGAAAACGTAGATCTTTATAATAGTGCATACAAAACTTTTGATAATTTAGTTGCAACCTCTGGTAACCCTAGAATAATAAAATTAGAAAAAACACAAAAAGCTGCAAAAGAATTTTTAGAAGAGAATCAAGCACAGTTTCCAGAATTTAGGGAGTATCTTGAAGGTTTAAGCAATCTGTCATTTAGAGAGGAAGATGTCCAAAAACTACTAACTATGCAAGGTGATCCTATTAATTTGTTCATGAAATCTATGTTAGCAATTAGAGATGGCCTGATCACTCCAAAACAATTTAAAGGTGTAATGACCATGTTAAATAATGCAATTGAAGGTAGTAGATATTCTACTTTAAAAAACAATATGTTTATCATGAGAGAGGCCTTAGAAACTGACTTTGCTAAATTTGGTGAGGACATTTATAACCCTGCAAAATATTTACAAGATGAAGGTATAAAAGCCACTTATGATACAATCCTTAAACAAAGTGGTAAACCTTTAGCCGATCAATTTATTGAACAAAATATGAAATCTGCTGAAATGCTTAAAGGTCAATTACTTAAAGCTAATAAAATTTTTNCTGATGTACAAGGTTTTTATCAACTATCACCTTTAGTTAAAACACTTAGATCCTTTGACAGAAATGCTTTTACTGCAAAAAGTTTAGAGGGTATACAAGGTGCAGGAACAAAATACAGAGATCAATTATTCAAAGATATAGGAAGGGAAGTATTTGAAAATGATTCTGTAGATGCACTTGTGCAATTTAAAAAATTAATTGGAGCTGAACCATCTAAACAAGTTGGTATAAAAGCAACACAAGGTGGTAAAGATTTATTTAGAGCAGTTCAAGCTAAATATGCTTTCAACAAATTTTTAAGAGCTTTCAGTAGTCCATCTGATTCTGGTGCTAATTCGTTATGGAATTTTATTGATGAAGATGCAACTATCAACGCAGGTGCTTCTTATTTATCTGATACATTAAAAGTTTTAACAAGAGATCAAAAAAGAAATTTAAAAGACTTTAGCATAAAGGAAGTTCAAAGAAATAATGGAATATTTAATACAACAGAATTAAAATTTGGTGGTGATGATTTTGCTGAGTTTAGTGCAGATAAATTTATGCAATCTTTTGGTATAAGAAACTCTTTTGATGAAGGCGGTCGTAGAAAAATTCAATATATGCTTGGAGACAAAGGAGCTCAAGAATTTTATAATTTTGCATCATATATGAAAGCAATAGGAGAAACAAAGTTATCTGATCCCTCTCAATTCTTAGCAAGAAGACTTACACTTGGTGGTGGAATAGCTGGTGGATTAATATTTGGAGCTCCTGGTTTTATCGCATCTGCTGCTTTACTTTTATTATCTAGAAGAGCTGGACAAATATTAACCGATCCTGTTGCAATAAGAGCTATGAACGATGCCTTACTACCAGAAGAAACTTTAAAATTACTAAGAGGAGAAACATTAGGCACAGGAACACCAAAAGCTACATTTTTGCCTGGCAGAGATTATTATTCAGGTAGAAGCATAAATACAATAGTGGATGCATTAAAAGTAAATGGTATTTTGGGTAAAGGTAAAGCTGTCACCGAATCTGCAATGAAGTTAGGTTTGACAAGAAAAAGAGATGCTTTAGCAAGATTTATAAATTATTTAGGAACTGAAGATAAAGATATACCAAGAGTTGATCCAAGAACAATAAGTGAAACTGATATCATAGATAAATTGTCAGCTTTGCCAATGTCCATACCGGAACCTTTGTTTGAAGATAACATTCCTGATATCGTTGAAGAAAATATGTTTGCAAACGATTTTAGTGGATCATCAGGAAATGTGGATGAGGATAATAGTTTAGTTGCAATGATTGATACATCCATAAAAAATAATGTAATAGTAGATCAAGAAGAAGAAGAAAGGGATAGAGAAGAATATCAATCTGTCTTAGGTGATTTAGAATTAGAAAGTCCAATTGCTGCGCCTCAAGCACCAACACCACCGAATACCGGGCAAGTAACATCTCAACAAGTTGCAGGGTTGTTTCCAAATGATCCATTAAGTATTGAAATTGCAAGAAGGAGACAAAGTGGCTAGAAAATCAGCATTACAAAAGATAGAGCATCATGAAAGAATTTGCAGATACATGCAAAAACAAACATTTGAAAGAATAGATAGAATGGAATCAAGGATCGCTAGAATGGAAAAGTTTATAATATGCGCTATGGGTGCGATTCTTTTAGCTGTACTTTCAAACCATATGTAGTATTAATACTACATGCTGCCAACAATACAGATCAAAGATAATTTTTTAGACGAAAAAGAATTTAAAATTTTAACAAATAACATTGATAAAATTACTTATGCTCCAATGACTAATCCAGATAATTATGGGTTTAGACATCATTTTGAAATAAGTCCCAAAAACGCATGGTTCTTTACTAAGATTAAGAAACAATTTTTTCCAGAGGTTAATTTAAAAGTAACTGAATCATCTTATCATTTAAGACACAATACTAAAAAAGTTTTATCACATTATGATGAGGCTGACTATAATTTNATTCTTTATCTTGTGGGTGAGGAATTGGTTTATAATGGCACTGGATTTTATTATAAAAATAAATTAAATACATATTTAGGTTTTGTTGAAAATAGAGCTTTATTTTTTGATGGAAAAAATAACATTCATACAGATTTACAAGCATTAGGAGAAAGTTCACCCAGATACTCTATAAATATATTTTATGAAACTTTTTAAAAAATATCCTTATAAACACTACAATAGATTTTCTGATGAAAAAGGTAGGAAATATTTAGTTGACAATATAAAAGTTCCGAGTGTTACCACCATACTTAGTAGAACAAAAGATATGACACAACTAAATGATTGGCGTAGAAGAGTGGGTAATGCAGAAGCTGATAAAATAATGAATCAAGCATCAACAGTAGGAACAGAAATGCATAAGGTTTTAGAATACAGTCTTAATGGTCAAGGTTATTTTAACATGATGGATGAAGGCACAAAACCTAGAATGATGGCTAAAACAATATTAGAAAATATTAAATTAGACGAGATATGGGGTAATGAGGTTAGTTTAGAATATAAAAATATGTTTGCAGGTACATGTGATTTAACAGCTATTGCTTATGGAAAACCCAGCATAGTAGATTGGAAGCAATCAAATAGACTTAAAAAAGAGGAGTGGGTTGATGATTATAAGCATCAACTAGGTGCCTATTATTTAGCCCATACGCTCAATTACGGGCCCATAGAGCAGGGGGTAATAGCAATTTGTACCCGTGACCTCCAATATCAAGAGTTCAGGCTCTCAGAGGCTGATTTGCAAGAATATGCAGATAAATTTTTAGAGAGAGTTGAGAAGTTTAAAAAGCTAGATTAACCAAGATTTTAACTCTTCTTCACCTAAAGTCTTTGCCGCAATCCTGCCTTTATTAACCAAAGATTTCATAATGGCCTCATCAAGGGTATTTTTAGTGACTATATCACAATAAACTACAGAACCTTTCTGACCCATACGATGTGCCCTATCCTCAGATTGCATTCTAACCTCTAAATTGTAATTATTAGAATAATAAATTACTGTATTACAGGCTGTTAAAGTAAGACCAAAACCTCCAGTTGTTGGGTTAATTACTATAAATCTTGTATCCTTATCTTCTTGTATTCTTCTTACTGCCTCTTTTCTATCCTCTACGTCAACAGCACCATAAATAGANACTGTGCTATTTTTGCCATACTTGTGTTGCAAAAATGCAACAATCTCATTAATATTGTATATGTAATTAGCNAAGANAATTACCTTTCCACTTGTTTCTTCAATAATCTCTTCTAANGCATTTAATTTTTGTTTATGTAATTCAACTATTTCACCATCATCATTTTTTGTAAAACCATTACATACCTGATGAAGTTTAATAATTTCTGTTAATTTATTTGAAAAAGAGATGGTGCTGTCTTCAACTATTGCTAGCGCTCTCTGTTTTAGGGTTTCATATAACTCAAGATTTTTACCNTCAAGCTGTACATATCTTCTTTGCCTTATTTTTGGTTTAAGATCTAAACACTGATCTTTTCTAATTCTTGTTGAAAACAACCTAAGTCTTTCTTCTAATTCATCTAACCTTTTGTAATATTTAGGAACAGAGATAAATCTACCTGAACCAACAGGTATATCACCCATTTCAGCATATCTATTTCTAAATGTTAAATAACTACTAAAACCTAAAAGATCTGGACTTANGAAAGCACATTGTGTAAATAAATCTAATGGAGATTTTGTTATTGGCGATCCTGTTAATATGCGCCTTATATGCGATAGTGGCCGTAGTCTTAAAATATTTTTTGTTCGTTTTGCTTGTCGGTTTTTTATTGTGGTGGATTCATCCAATACTACAAAGTTTTGTTTATTTTTAGATAAATAATCAGCACAAGCATCTAATCCCCTTTTAGTTGATAAAGCCTCTACGTTAATTAGAAACATTCTAAACTCAGAACACTTATTTAAAACATCATATTGTTTTGGTTTATCTATGTTCCATTTAAATATCCTATATTTTATATTATTAGGTAAATGTGTTTGTATTTCATCTTCCCATATTGTATAAACTGATTTTGGTGCAATAATTAAAACTGCATTTATCTTTTGTTTTAAATATAAGTAAGCAAAATTATCAATAGTTACTTTAGTTTTACCAGTGCCCATCTCCATAAAGTAAGCCCACTGTGATTCTTCTGCAGATTCTTTCAAGGCGTTCCTTTGATGTTCGTATGGTTTTGTTTTATACGGGTATGTCCACATCCTGTTGCTTTATAAATTTTTTTATTGATTTATGCAAGGAGTTAATTTAAGAGGTGTGCAGGAGGAAAATATGGATATAGAAAAAATGTCATCCATGGGCATTGGTCAGCATGATGTAAAATCAATTTCTGAAAAATGCCGACAACTCAAAGATCTCCAAGAGCAACTCAAAAAAAAGAATGAAGAACTTGACCATATCAAATTCAAAGTAAGAGATATGGAAGAGCGAATCATTCCTGAAATGATGCAGGAAGCAGGAGTATCATTACTTAAACTAAGTGATGGTTCGCAAGTAGAGGTAAAACCTTTTTACGCTGCTAAAATTCCTGAGTCTAGGGTTGAAGAAGCATTTGGTTGGTTGCGATCTAACGGTCATGAAGATTTAATCAAGAATACCGTTACTGCTTCCTTTAACAGGGGACAGGACAACCAAGTTGCAGAACTTATAAAAGTATGTGAGCAATTTAACTTTACTTATAATCAAAAACAAAAAGTAGAGCCAATGACACTCAAAGCTTTTGTAAGGGAGCAAGTTGAAGGTGGTAAAAAATTACCTTTTGATTTGTTTGGAGTATACATCGCTAACAAAACGAAAATAACAACGAAGGAGTAACAATGTCGATAAAGAGAAACGTAAAGTTCAAAGACGAACAAGCGACAGGCACTGACGTAGAAGTAAAGAAGACTGGCGCAATTGCAGCTTTTAATATTGAAAAGTTTGCAGACACAGGGTTTGATAATGTTGACGCAAAAAGTTTAGCATTACCATTCCTAAAAGTGTTAGGACAACTCTCTCCACAAGTGACTCAAGGAGATAGTTTATTCATACAAGAGGCTAGACCAGGTATGATCTATAACACTGTAACAGATGAATTATTTGATGGTGCAAAAGGCATCAACGTAATTCCTTGTTATTATAAACTTGAGTACATTGAGTGGCAGGATAGAGATAAAGGTGCAGCAGCACCTGTAAATGTTTATCCAGCAGATTCTGATATCATGAGTAAAACCACTCGTGGTGATGACGGTAAGGATAGATTACCAAATGGTAATTATGTTGAGGAGACAGCTTCTCATTATGTCCTTATTGTTGAGCAGGATAAAAACTCAACAGCACTAGTGACAATGAAATCTACCCAAAGGAAAAAATCCAAGAAGTGGAATTCTATGATGATGTCACTTAGACAAAAAAGGAAAAATGGTCAGGGTAGTTTTAGACCTGCACCATTTACTCAAATCTATACTATGAAAACTGTATTGGAAAAAAACAATAAAGGATCTTGGTATGGTTGGGAGATAGAACACCAGGGAGCAGTTGGTAGCGAAGAGCTAATGAAAACAGCATACGAATTTTATGAAAGTTGTAAAAAAGGTGCTGTAAGAGTAAACCATCAAAAAGAGGAGCAAAGTCCAAAGACTCCATTCTAATTTATGGTAATACTTGACAAAACCCTGGAGGAGTTTGTAGAACTCTTCCAGGGCTCCAACACATATTTTGGTGTTTCCAAACCTACAGGAAAGAAAAATTCTAAAGGTAAGGCAGAATACAAACATTGGTTAGAACCTCAACCAATGACATTAGACCATTGGAAACAACATTTAACAGGAGAATCATATTATGGAAGTGTCCCAATTAGAGATGATAATACATGCAATTGGGGTGTCATCGATGTTGATCGTTATAATATACAGCATAAGGAAGTTATTAAAACGATACGACAAAGAGGATATCCGTTAGTACCGTATAGATCAAAATCAAATGGATTACATTTGATAATACACGTTGATGGTGTTGTTCCAGCATCATCAATGCGTAAAAAATTAATAGAGATAGCATCAGATTTAGGTATCAATGATACCACCACAGATATTTTTCCAGCACAAGACGAAGTAGATTTAACACCAGATAATTGGGATGATAAAAGAAAAGGTAATTTTGTAAATTTACCTTATCAAAAAGCACATATGACAACTAGAGTTGCTATGGATAATGAAGGTAACTCAATAAAGATTGAAGATTTATACGAGTTTGTAAAAACTTACAGAGTTACACCAGCAGAATTTAAAAAAATTAAAATATTTCAAGATGATGAAACAAAAGATTACCCACCTTGCGTAATAAATTTTATGAAAAACAAAATACAAAAAGGTGAAGGTAGAAATGATGCAATGTTTAATGTTGCTGTATTAGCAAAAAAAATTAATCCTGACCCTGTAATGTATGAAGAGTGGACTAGAGAGATGATGTCTAAGGTATGCTCAGAAAAATTACATCCAAAAGAACTACAAAATATTTTTAAAGGTGTTGAAAATAAAGAATATGCATACAAATGTAAAACTTCTATTGCAAGAATGCACTGTGTATCTAGTGAATGCATTAAAAGAAAGTTTGGGATAGGTGCTAATGAAGCCTTACCTGAGGTAGGTAAACTTCAAAAAGTAAACTCATATCCTGAGCCATACTGGATTTTACCTATTCAAGGTAAATCAATTAGATTATCAACAAAGCAATTATATCAACAACAATTATTAGGAGAACAGCTTTTAAATTATGATATTGTTTGGAGACCATTAAAACCTACTAAAAGAGATCCAGATCCATATAGAGATTGGCTTGAAGAGCTCATGTCAAATAAACAAGATATGGAAGGATTCGATTCTTATGAAGAAGGACAAGACGTGTTTAATTCAAGAATGTCTAGATTTTTAGAAGATGTTGAGGATACTACAGAATTTGACCAGATTGACTCTGGCAATATTTGGAGAGATGATACAGATATGAGATTTAAATTAGAAACATTTAGATCTTTCATGAAAAAAATGGGGTACAATTGGAATGAAAAAGAATGTACTAAATTTTTAGAACAAGGAGGTGCAAAGCCTAAAAAGAAATTTAAAAATATAGATAGTAGACACTGGGTAGTGTCGCTACCAAAACAATCAGAGCATAAAAATAAAGATGTCAAATTTACTAAAACAAAAGCTGCGTGGGAAGACAATTAAAATATTTGGACCTCCAGGCACAGGTAAAACAGAAAACCTACTCAAAAGAGTTCAACGTTATCTTAAACAAGGTTATTCACCAGATGAAATTTGTTACATATCATTTACTAACAAAGCAGTTGATGAATGTGTTGCTAGAGTTAGAAAAAGATTTAAAGAATATGATGAAGATGATTTTAAGTATTTTAGAACATTACATTCTTTGGCTAGGCAACAGTTTGCAGAGATACCCGTATTAGATCCAAAAGCAGATCTATTAATGTTTCACACACAGTATGGAACTGTAAAAGTAAATTACAAAGAAGGGCACGATGATCAGAAAGTTTATAATAATTGGTCTTTACAAATCTATGATCGTGCAAGAAATATGAAGGTTGACCCAGTTTGGTTATATAAACAGCAGTCAAGAAAAGCTGTTAGATTACAACAGTTTAAATCAATCATAGCTGGATACGAGCAATTTAAAACAATGGAATTAGAGAGCGGACAACGAACACCGGANAGATTAGATTTTACAGACATGGTACAAAAGTTTGTTGATGACGGTCTGGTAATACCTTTTAAAGTTTTGATGGTTGATGAAGCACAAGATTTAACTCCTTTGCAATGGGACATGGTCGTTAAAATAGCCCTTGGTGTTGATAGAGTTTATATTGCAGGAGATGATGATCAAGCTATCTATGAGTGGAATGGAGCAGATGTAGAACATTTTCAAACTTTTCCTGGCAAATCTTTAGTATTAAAAAAATCTGTAAGGTTAAATAAAAACATACACTTTTTTTCTAAATGTTTATTATCGTCCATGGGTGATAAAAGGGTAGAGAAAGAATTTTACTCTAACCAGAAAGAAGGTAAAGTTTACAGGTGGAACGGATTGAAGAGAGTGCCTTGGACCTTAGATGGTGATTGGATGGTATTGGCTAGAATTAATGATGTAAAAAAAGAACTACAACAAGAAGCCAAAAGTCTTGGACTATACTTTCAAGATGTTAAAAATAACAAGTCATTTGATCCGAATCAGTTTTTAGCAATACAATACTGGGAAAAAATAGTTGACGGTGGCAGCATAAACCGTGAAGAAGCTTGCACAATGTACGAATATTTATTGAATATTGACCACGGATACCGGTCACAGGACAGCAAAAAATGGAGTTTTGCACATCCAAATCAAGTGTTTACTTTTGACGAATTACATTTAAGATGTGGTATGCGAGACGAAAAAGGATTATGGCAGGACGTATTTAAACGTAAATTCAAGGATAAAGATAAGAAATACTTTAATAAATTGATGGGTGAAGGTGTAGATTTAAATAAACCACCTAAAATTATTATAGATACCATACACCAAGTAAAGGGAGGAGAAGCTGATAATGTTGTATTAGCAAGTAAATGTAACTTCCCATCTCACTTTGAAAGAAAAAACTTAGAAGAAAAAGTAAAAGAGTTAAGAGTTTGGTATACAGGAGCCACTAGATCAAAAAGCACTTTGCATTTACTTAGCACGTACCACCAATATCATTTTCCGTTAGGCAAATATTTTAACTTATACGAGGCAAATTATGTTTAGATTAAAAATAATAAAAGCTCTGCAGGACAGATATGATGCAATTATATCTGAATGTGAGGCTACAATTGAGATATACCTGACTAAACCAGTCGGAATTGGAGAACATCCACAACACATAGATGAAATTGATAAATTAGTAAATAAAATAGCTGAGGCAGAGGATAAGATAGCTGTGTTAGAAAGATTAAAGGTATGACAAACAAAGCCTTGTTTGAAAGCACGTTTCCTCAATCAAGACAAATTGGAGGATCGCACTATAAAAATATGGCCATACAGCCTTATGAATTTATTTCTAAAAATGATCTTACGTTTTTCCAAGGCAACGTCATAAAATACGTGTGTAGGTATAAGCAGAAAAATGGCATACAAGATTTAGAAAAAGTGATTCATTACTGTCAATTAGAAATATTAAAATTAAAAGATGCAAAAAAAAAATAAATTATCGTGTTGTGAGTGCGATAGAATTGGAGTGATAATTGAAAACAAAGAGATATATTGTGCTGAGTGTTATTTGTTTAATAATAATCTTCTTCCCCGTGTCGTGCGTTCAACTAAACGAAAATATAAATATAAATCCGTTAACTTTAATAAAACACTTCACTAAGAAAAAATGACTGTAATTTATGGATTTGGAATGTTACTAATGAGTGTTATTGCAATAGCAATAATACTTGCAATTGGTTACTTTGTAATAAATATTGTGATAAATAAATGACACATCAATTAAATTTTATTTACAATGATAGTGATTGGGTTTGCCCACAAGAGTACCCAGATCTCTCACAAGCAAAAGAAATAGCAATAGACTTAGAAACTAAAGATCCAAATCTTAAAACAAAAGGATCTGGATGGGCTACATTTGATGGAGCTATCGTAGGTTTTGCAGTAGCAGCATTAGGCCAACAATGGTATTTTCCTATTCAACATGATGCAGGTGGAAATATGGATTTAGGTATAACCACAGCTTGGATGCAGAATGTTTTAAAAACACCAGCAGATAAAATCTTTCATAATGCTTCATACGATGTTGGTTGGTTGTTAATGAATGGTTTTGAAATAAGAGGTAAAATAATAGATACGATGATTGCAGCAGCTGTTGTCGATGAGAATAGATTTAGTTTTAGTTTAAATGCTTGTAGTAAAGATTGGTTAGGTGAAATTAAAAACGAAACGTTCCTGAATGAAAAAGCGAAAGAATGGGGTATTGATCCTAAACAAGATCTTTGGAAGCTACCTGCAGGTTATGTAGGCTTTTATGCGGAGCAGGATGCAGGTTTAACTTTAAAACTTTGGCAGCATTTAAAAACAGAAATCAGTAAACAAAGTTTACATGATGTGTGGGACCTAGAAATGGATCTGTTGCCCATATTAATTGAGATGCGTAGAACTGGTATACGTGTTGATGAACAAAGGGCAGCAGATCTTAAAAAAGAATTTAAGAAAAAAGAATCGATTGTTCTTGGTAAGATAAAAAAAGAAACTACATTAGACGTGGATATTTGGGCAGCAAGAAGTGTTGCGCAGATCTTTGATAGAATAGGGGTTGATTATCCACGGACACCGAAAACCGGAGAACCAAGCTTTACCCAAAACTGGTTAGTGAACTGTGATAACCCAATAGCGCAGTTAATAAGAGAAGCAAGAGAAATAAATAAATTCCATTCAACATTCATAGACTCCATTCAAAGATACGTTCACAAAGGTAGAATCCACTCAGAAATAAATCAGTTAAGATCTGACCAGGGTGGAACTGTATCTGGACGTTTAAGTTATTCTAATCCAAATCTTCAACAAATACCAGCAAGAAACAAAGAGTTTGGTAATAAGATAAGAAGTTTATTTTTACCTGAAGAGGGAAGACAATGGGGTAGTTTTGATTACTCACAACAAGAACCAAGATTAGTAGCTCATTACGCTGCGTCTGTAGATATTGATGGATCATTTACAGGTGCTGACGAATTTATAAAAGCTTATGAAAGTGATGAAGCAGATTTTCACCAGATAGTTGCTGATATGGCAGGTATATCTAGAACTAATGCAAAGACGATCAATTTGGGTCTTTTTTATGGTATGGGTAAGGCTAAATTAGCAAGGGAATTAGGTATATCAAAAGATGCTGCGGAAAATTTATTAAGTAAATATCATACTAGAGTGCCATTTGTTAAAAGACTGGCTGAAGCTGTTACTAATAGTGCCTCAAAATATGGCTTTATTCGCACAATAAGGGGTCGTAAATGCCGATTCAACATGTGGGAGCCTGCTACCTTCGGAATGAACAAAGCGATGCGTTATGAGGAGGCTAAGGCCATTTATGGAAATAACATAAGAAGAGCCTTTACTTACAAAGCTTTGAATAGGTTAATTCAAGGATCTGCAGCGGACCAGACAAAACAAGCGATGATTAATTGTTACAAGCAGGGGTTTAAACCTATGTTACAAATACATGATGAATTATGCTTTTCGATTAATGAAGAAAGTGATATAATTAAAATTAAGGAGGTTATGGAAAGTGCTATCGAATATCTCAAAGTCCCATTCAAAACAGATGTTGCACTCGGAGCAAGCTGGGGAAACGCAAAAGAATAATTGTCCAAGATGCAATGGCACCAGGTTAATAGAAACCTGGCACGATATTGCTGAAACTCATAAAGTTACGACTGAGTGTCCTCTATGTCTTCCTGACCTTGATCTTCAATCTCTTCGATCGTCTGGTCTTTGAACCTAGGATCATAATTATAAAATTTTATTTTATAACCTCTCTCTTTAAGTTCTTTTAAACGTTGTTGGTTCCAATAAAACATTTGCTCTCCTTTTTTATTTATACCCTATTATACCATGAGCAATTTTTTGTTTTTTTATTTTATTGAATAGTAGACGATCACTTGTTGCAGGGGTTTTATTCTAGATGCGACACTGCATGCTTTTTTAAATTTATTGATTACAGATACAACCAATAAAAATTCCTGTGTTATCATTCATAACATGTTGATTGACAGGTATGTCATAATAAGTTGTTAAATGTAATCTTAAAATATTACAAACATCAAAACAGTTTTCTTCATCTAACAAAGTTATTCCCTTTGTCATAGACTTTGTAACCTCAACTAAATGATACAATCCATCACTTAAAATAATTAGATCCATTTAGAGCGCACTATCCTTAAGGTTTTTAGTTAATTTTGAATAAGCTTAACCTGCTTTTTTTAAAAGATCAACTTTTGCATCAATAACACTTTGATCATTGATTTTGACCTTTACATCTTTTAGTTCAATGTCGATCCACTTCATGTCAGGAGTTACTCTGCCCTGAGACAACGCTTGCGTTGCCCATTTGGATTCCAGCTGAAGTTTTTTCGCCACTAGTTCTTGTAGAGACATTTCTATCAACCTCCTCAAATGTAATATAGACACGATCAGTTCCATAAAAGCTCTCATCGATGCCTGTTATTTCTCCTGAATTTACGCCATTTGAAAACGTTTCAAGAGCAGCCTTATCATTTTCAGCCTCAAGCGTCTTATCAATATATATCTCTTTGTATCTTGCTTGGATGCGATAAAGCTTCATAAGTCATTATATAACATAATGTGATATAAATGCAACAGTATTGACAAATACAGTAAAATAAGGGTTTTTTACATAATAATAAAAATATCCTTGCATATCCCATTAAAATATCTATATTCTCATTATTAACAAAAGGAAAAATATGACAACAAAAATACCAGATCCCTTACTAGAAACATTAAAGGCAACTTCAGCTACAGCAGCTCAAGTTAACACTGATCCTTTAGTTTTAAAACCTGAGTGGGGAGTAAAAGATAAAAATGTGGATGACACAAAAGTTAGAAAATTTCTTTTTACNTTTAATGAAGAGTCAAACACACTTACACTGCATGTAAACAATGAGCTTTACAGAGAGTTTAATTGTAAGGATAATCTAAATGCTTCAATAAAATTTCATGAAGCTTTAGAAAGAATACTATCATGTTTCACTGCTTGGAAGATTTATGACAGGAACTAAGCTTAAATCACAAGGAGAAGCATTTAATAGTTGGATAAAAGAAGTTGATAGTATTGTATCCAGCACACAAGCAGTAACAGCGGGTGGGGATCCTATGGAATATAGTGATCCTCATTTCCAAGATCAATTGAAGAGATTAACAGCTTGTTCTATTAATTTTGATTATATGCCAATATATCCAATTAATGAACAGATAGCAGTTGATTTACTTTGGGATGAAATAAAAGCAAAACAGGATGGAATAGATGAACAATCTAATACTTAAAACAATTATTTGTGCAATTATGTTTTTAATACCTGCGAAAGCATTATTATTTATTATTGCATTCATATCTTACGTAACATTTTATTAGGAGGATAAATGGATATTAGTAAATGGAAGAGTTGTGCAGTTGATATAGATTCATATTGCATAATTAGAGCGATGGGTAAAAATGGTTTTAGAAGACCAGGCAGCATGATTGCTAAATTAGTTGATGAAGAGATTAAAAAGATAGCGAGAAAACAGGGAAAAAGCTATCAAAGTATGAAAGAGAATTTACTATCTCAAGGAAAGAAACTCTTGAACGGTAAATAGGCCTGCAGGTTGGATGGTTAACCTTGAACCTGGGGCTGTGTGGGGGCGCGGGAGACTGGCCCCCATTAATTATTTACCCATAACATTACCTCCTTACTGACTTAATACCCGCAAATTTTTCAAATTTAACTGTTGCAATAAAGTCACAAATTTTATAATAATCGAATCAACGTATTTCTAAGCCTAAATGAAAAGGTGAGGCTTTCAAAACACCTTATTTTCAACGAACAACGAACGCTTAAATTAACTTAAATTATAAGGAGATTAAGTGGGTAAAGCTGTTAAAAAAAGCAGCCAAGAACAGTTAGAAGCTATTTTAAATAAGCTTGTTATGGTTTGTCCTAACAAGAAGACTTATGATGAAGTAACTTCTGTAATGTTTCAGTTGTATTGTGGAAATGACTTTGGTTTAGGAAATTTTAGTTTATTGTTTCTTGAGATAGTAGAGAAACAGTGGCAATCTGGTAGAAAGAAAGCAGCTCAAGAGAAGGGGCTGAAATTGATTGTCAAGAATGCGTAGCCACGGTGTATTTTCACATCCATATCTTTTCCCACATCGTGGTTATGCTGATGAGCAAGTTTGATTTTGAAGAGATAAGACTTTCAACTATTAAAGAATGTAAGTCCCTACCTGGCCTGGAGAGGACTGAATTAATTGAGGAAGTTTTAAGCGATTATTATTCGACTGTTGATCTCCAGTCTCCGGTAAAAATACAGAGGCACTACCGTGAGCTTTTCACCAAGCTTGTTAAGAATTTTGGGCACTAATATATCTCATGCTTTGATAGATACTACAAGGCCAAGTGAGCAACGTTTGTTCCAAGCTATCATAGTTCAGGCGTTTGAGGATGCTTTAAACCCTAGCCCTACTAAGACAGAAACTTATTATAAAATTGATGCACATAATTGGTTTACTTACCCTGATTCGTTATTCGAGAAAATTTGTTGGTTAGCAGGCTTTGATCCAGATATAATCACAGATAGATACAAAAGGTTACTGGACAACGGACAAGTGACATTTAGCAGTACTCAAAAAACTTGGGTACAATATAGAAAACTTTATAGAGCTTATCGGAAGTCAAGTAGTAGTAATGAAAGAAGAGATATTATGGCAGAAATAAGGAAGTTAAAATTTTAGAAGTCACGGTGGTCTCCTAGATTTTTCACTGGGGGTAAAACCATCGAGAGAGCAGTAATGTAAACCCCCAGCTTCATATGAATCGTACAAAGAATTCATGGATCTAATATACCATAAACTGACCTTATTGCAAAAATTTTATTATATAGATTATCTAGACCTCTAATCAAAATAAAATACCCCAAGGGGTAAAATAGGTGTCCCTGCTGTCCCTATTGGTCTATTAGTTAGATATACCAATGATAATAGTCTATTTTAGTGGTGTCCCTCTGGTGTCCCTATGGTGTCCCTCAGGGACACGTCTTGNGGTAACGTTATCGAATGTTTTTTGGGTAGTTACTTTTTGATGAAATAATCTATATAATGGAAAAAATGCTTATAGAAATATTACTAAGTATTAGTTATACAACCCTATGTTTAGGTGTTGCAATAATGTTACTGTATAAATGGAATAAAGAATAATGGGACTTAAAAAAAAGGAATTAAGAACAGATCTAGACCTGACTCCAAAACAAAAGATGTTTGTTGAGGTGTATGTTAAAGATTGGGGTTCAATTACACAAGCTGAAGCACTCAAAAGGGCTGGTTATGTATGTAAGAATGAAAATGATTATAGTGTGATTGCATCTAGATTATTATCAAGAAAACATAACCCACATGTTGCAAAGTATTTTGACAGAAGGTTTGAAAAAGAAATTAAAATGTATGAAGGTGACAACCTTAGAAGATTTAAAAGATTTGAAAGACTTGCTGATAAGGCAGAAAAGAAAGATCAGTATGCTGCAGCTATTAATGCTGAGTATAGATCTGGTCAGTTAGCAGGTGCGTTTGTTGATAGAAAAGAAGTTAGAGTAACTGGTCTGGAGGGTATGTCACGTGAAGAGCTTGAAGAAAAACTCAAAGAGCTTTCAAACAAAATCGATGGGTACAATGCGAAAACCATCGAAGTCGACACAACTGATTCGTAAAGCTAGTTGGTCTGTATTTATTAAAAAGTTTAATGAGAAACATAACTCTCATTTAAACACATCAATTGGAGTAGTAAGTGTTGAAACGAAAGATTACAGTAAATAAAAAAGCTAAGACTTGGCAAGAAAGATATCCTTTAGTCTCGGTTGAATGGAAAGATATTTGCTCCGACAGCTCATGGCAAAGTATTTCTAACTGCCTTCAGAGTGAACTACCACTATGTGTAACAAAAGGACATCTACTAAGTCAGTCTAAAGGTGTAACAAGAATATTTGGAGACTATTCTGAAACAAGTCAGGGCAAGATTGATGAGATTGGTAATACAACAATCATACCTAATTCAGTTATTGTTTCTATTAAAAAACTGACTCAAAAATAATGGCAAAAAATCCTGAAAGTTTGTTGTGGAATAAAGTTAAAAAGGGACTGACTAAATGCTTTTTAACACGCATAGAATCTAGCACAATTAACGGAATACCAGATGTTCATGGAGTATTAGATAGCAATATATTTTGGATAGAATTAAAATCAGATAAGATCAGTTTTCCGCCACTAAATAAGTGGCAAATAGTTTGGATAAACAAGTACGTAAAAGCAGGTGGTGTAGTATTTATACTATACGAAAACTTGGGCGAAGCCCTCTCGGAGAGACGCTTAGAACTTTACAGACCGGTGTCCGTGTTTACAGATCCCCGTTCACTGGATCCCGTTTGCTCGTTCTCGTTTCCCGTACAATGGCCACTGGTCCAGGATGCTATGGAGGGCATCCTGCAGACGCACGCAGCGTAATCTCGTGCGAAGCCCTCGTTCTCGTTCTCGGTCAACGTTTCGTTGACCGATGGCATCCCGAAGGCAGACGCAAGCTGTCCAGAGCGTCACCCTCGTTCTCGTGCTGGTAACCCAGTTTTTTTATCCTTTTTGTTAGTTACTGGGTTACCTGCAGGTGAAGGCACTGCTGGTAAACCTCGTGTAAAAGCTAGGAAAATTAACCCGTAGCACAGCTTACAGAACAGCTTCCAGGCAGCTCTGAACACGGTGTGTAGAAAGTACTTGACTTATCTCCCACGCTGTCTTATNTATGGACCTGTACAGCTTGGAGAAAGTGTAAGCTGTTACAACGGATCAGTCGAACCTTGACTAACTTGTAAGACCAGCAATGGCATAGGACCTGCGGCTAAGACTGATCCCTTAACAAAGGAAAAGATATGATGGATGATAAAGATCTAGAAGAATTCCATTCAATTGGGAAGCACAAGCTTACGATTACGTGGGGTCAAGAACAGCAGGAGACGAAGACGTATACCTTCGATACTGCTGCAGAGAAGGATGCATTCCTGAAAGGCGTTGAGGCTATGGATGGCTGGATGAAGTACGAGGTCATCGATGAATAACATGCACTTCTCGGTACCTCGGGCTACAGGTCTCGTGACCGGTGGCCACGGCACTGGCATCTGCAGCAGGAAGGAGGTGAAGCCGTGGTAACCACAATTGGTACCTTACTAGTATTATGGATAATATTCCCCAGAGCCACTACGCTCGTGCTCGTGCTCGCGTTGTTATTGGTAACCTCGCTCGTTTCTTAAGACAACTGGCAAGCTGTTGCCAGGCAGATGATGGGGGCTTCCCCAGCAGAGGATACGGATTGTGGATTGCTAGTTTAGAATTATTCTAAAAGATAATTGTTGCGTTGATTGGTGGGATTTGATAAGAGGCATAGGCGACTATCTTTTTTGGAAGTTTTAGATAGCACCTAAAGAAAAACTTTCAAACCATTAACTAACAAAGGAGCAAATATGGGACTAGATATGTATGCCTTTAAACACAAGGGCGAACAATTTAAACCAAACCAAAACCGAGATTTGGTTGAAGTTATACAAATTGCCGATTGGCGAAAGCATAACCGACTTCAGGGATTTATGCAGGAGTTGTGGGAGGCACGCACACCTGAAGAGGTCAAACAATCTGATAAGGGTTGGAATCAATTCAACTGTGTGCCGTTGTACTTGTCTAAAGAAGATTTAGATATGTTAGAGGAACAAGTAAAAACACGCACCTTGCCAGAATGTGGTGGTTTCTTCTTCGGTCAAGATAGTTATACTTGGGAAGGTGAGCAGGAAGATATGAAAGCCTACGATTTAAAATTTTGCAAAGAGGCTAAAGAGGCAATCTCGCAAGGTTGGAAAGTTTTCTATGAGTGTTGGTGGTAAGAAAAAAGTTAGCGCAGGGCGACAGATGTCGCTCGCGCAGTCTCGGAAAAAAAAGCAACAACAAAAAGCTATAAATGCAGAACGGGAAATGCTGGGGCAAATGCAAAAATTAGCTGATAAATTAGGCGCACAACTTACAGTTGTTGATGAAACAATAGAAAAAAAATTAAAAAAAAACATATTGCATTAAAAGTGGGATTTGATAAGATGATGATGTCAAATAACAAAAAGGAGTATATATGACAAATGCAATAAAAAGGCTAAAGCAAGATGAAAAGAAAGTAGTTATTGCTTATGCTCAATTAAAGCTAAAAGCAAATAGGCTCAACAAAGAGATTGACACAATGAAACAAAATCTAGTTGATGTCTTTGAGAGAACCAACCAAAATTTAATTATTGTTCAAGATGAACAAGGTAATAATTTTGGAGTTCAAAAGATAAATCGTAAGAGGAAGAAGTTTGAAACCGCAAACTTTAAAATTGCTCATAATGATTTATTCAATAAGTTCTGTACTGAAATAGAGTATAGTGAGTACAAAGCGATTGGTGGTAGTGATGCCTAATAATCATTTAATCAATATAGCACAAGTGTTGAGTGAGAGAGTGAACAACAATCAACCAACACCACAAAGCGACTTGCATATTACTGTTGATGGCAAGAAACAACTCAACTACGAGATTATGTTTCAACTTCTACAAGGTGAAGTAGAGAAACATATATTAGAAAATCAAGGCAACCAAGTCGTTGATGAGTTTAAGCAAAACATAATTAACAAGTTCTCTAGTTTAATTAGTCAACTCGGCAATTAAACAATATATGAACAACCAATGGCGCGCCCTATCGCGCCATTGGTGTATGCAAGGCTCAATTCAAATTAATTTCTTCAACCTGTAAAAATCTACAAAAAACCACGCAAAGTTCCCCAGCACACGCTGGCGCGAGGCTTTACAAAGCAATATACATAAATATACTAAGGACCCAAACCGTATGAACGTAAGACCTTGCACTCTTAAACAAGCAAATGAATATGTTAAATTATTTCATAGACACTCTAAAAGNGTTGTGGGGTGTAAATTTTCTATTTGTGCTTATAAAGATAATAAATTAGTTGGTGTAGCCATCGTTGGTAGACCAGTAGCAAGGAAGCTNGATGATGGTATTACAGGAGAAATATTGAGGACATGCACAGATGGCACGAAAAATGTTAATAGTTTTTTATATGGTGCCTGTCAAAGAATCTGGAAAGAAATGGGTGGATCAAAAATTATTACTTATACTTTGGATAAGGAATCTGGTATAAGCTTAATAGCAGCTGGTTTTAAATTAGTTGCTGAAACAAAACCTTTTCCAGAGGGTAAAGGTTGGACAACAAGAAAAAATCGTGAATGGCAACCTAAGGTTCATTCACATAAAAAATACAGATGGCAATATGAATATTGAAAATTTAACAGAAGAAGAGTTAAAAGATATAATCCTTCAAAAACAATTACAATGGATAAAGATATGCCAAGATAATTTTTTAATTTTTGCTCAAACTGTTTGGCAAGATTTTATATATCGTAAGACAAAGGACCCAAAAAGATACGGTCACCATCAAATAATAGCTGAAGAATTTCAAAAGATAGCTGTNAATCAAGAAAAAAGGCTCATNATCAATATGCCACCAAGACATACTAAATCAGAATTTGCATCTTATTTATTTCCTGCTTGGATGATTGGTAGGAATCCAAAGATGAAAATAATGCAGGTATCACACAATGCTGAACTTGCTACAAGATTCGGTAGCAAGGTTCGAAACTTAATGAACACCAAGGAGTATAAACAGATCTTTGGTAATGTTACACTACGAGAAGATAGTAAGGCAAAAGGACGTTGGGAGACCAATCATGGTGGGGAATATTTTGCAGCGGGTGTTGGCGGTTCTATCACAGGACGAGGGGCGGACTTACTTATTATTGATGACCCACATACAGAACAAGACTCAATGTCTGATTCTGCNATGGACAGAACATACGAATGGTATTCATCAGGACCCAGACAACGTTTACAACCAGGTGGAAGAATCTGTGTTGTAATGACAAGATGGGCTACTGATGATTTAACAGGAAGGCTCATCAAGGCACAATCTGAACCTAAAGCAGACAAATGGAGAGTTATAGAATTTCCTGCGATACTTCCTAATGATCAACCAGTATGGCCAGAGTATTGGTCAAAAGAAGATTTAGAAGCTGTCAAAGCTTCGGTGTCCATTAAAAATTGGAATGCACAATACATGCAGGACCCAACTTCAGAGGAAGGGGCTATCATCAAACGTGAATGGTGGCAAGATTGGGACAAAGAATATACACCTAAACTTCTTCACGTAATACAAAGTTACGACACAGCATTTTCAAAAAAAGAAACAGCGGATTACTCAGCTATAACTACTTGGGGTATTTTTGAACCTGTTGAAGGTTATGAGAAGTGCATAATACTTTTAGATGCACACAAGGGTAGATATGATTTTCCAGATTTAAAAAATGTTGCATTAGAGCAATATCATTACTGGGAACCGGAAACCGTAATAATTGAAGCTAANGCATCTGGTCAACCATTAATACATGAGTTAAGACGAGCAGGAATACCGGTTATCGATTACGTGCCTGCAAGAGGTAGAGATAAGCATACTAGAATAAATAGTTGTGCTCCAGTCTTTGAGTCTGGAATGGTATATGCTCCTTTAGATCAAAGTTATGCTCAAGAGGTTATTGAAGAGTGTGCAGCCTTTCCTAATGGTCAATATGATGACTACGTTGATAGTATGACTCAAGCTGTGTTAAGATACAGACAAGGAGGATTTGTATCTACTTATTCTGATGATTGGGATGAACCAAATATCAAAATAGAAAAAGATTATAAATATTATTAATGAGCANAATNAANATTGCNNAGATAGCTGGNATGAAACTAGCNGATGTTGTNAAAAAACTTANAAAAAGAAAATACGCTAAAGATTCAAGAAAGAACCAAGAAAGAGCGAGAGGTGTAAAAACAAACAAAAGTGTNAAAGCTTATAACATCAGAGCTAAAGATGCAGAGACTAAAATAATCCCTGTCAAACGACAAACTCAAAAAGGNTCATCCTTTGGNATNCATAGAGTAAGANCTAANATGGGTNGNGCTGCTGNANNATCNGAGGAGAGGGGTAAATTACCAAGCCCTTTGCCACCTTTAGAACGTTTATTCAGAAGGGATGTTCAACGAGGAAAAATAGATGACTATAGATTGACTAAGATGTATTTAAAGAATAAACTATCAGATGTAGTCAAAAAGAAAAATGAAGGCGGAATAATGAAACGTAAAATGTTAACAGGTGGCCAAGCTAAATTGGACAAGAATAAAAATAACAGAATTGATGCTGAAGACTTTAAAATGTTAAGAGCAGAAAAATCTAAAAAGAAACCTATCAAAGCTGTGCTTGGTACAATAGCACTGGGTGCCATGGCTGCAAAAATGCTTAAAGGTAAAAAGAAAAAAGCAACTAAAATGCCAGGAGCTGGCGGTGCAGTAGGAGCAGGTATGTTACCTGGTATGTCCGTTGCAGATCTTTATCAAAAAAAATTACAAGGGAGAAGAAAAGGTGGTATGGGAGATAGTATCATCGATAGACAATTTAAAACAAGAAGACAAGGGGAAAGACTTAAAGATGGTTCACCAGGAGAGAAGACAAAAAGAAGATCCGATGAGAGATCGAATGAAACAACCTTTAAAAACAATAGGTAGAGATAGAGGTGGCATGTATCTATCTGATGAAAAAGTNAAAAAAGTTTTTCCAGAAAAAGACGCTAAAAGAAGAGCTATTATATCACAACTAGTAGGAGGAGATAGAGTATCTCCAAAGAAAAGAGATCGTTTTATGGAAGGTCAAAGTGCCAGAAGACGTGAAATAGTTAAAAAACTTTTAAGAGCACCTACAAGAGTTACACCACAAGGTGCAGTAGCGAGAAAAATTGCTGACAAGGTTCGTGGTAAAATGGCAGGTGGTATGATGAAACCTATGAAAGCTGCAGGGGGCGCTGCAATAGGAGCAATCAGTGCTGGAGCAGGAGCTATCGGTGCTGCTGCTTTAAGAGCAAACAAAAGAGAGTCTGATAAAAAGAAAGCGCAAAAAGCAGGAAGAAGAGATGCTGCTAAAGTTCAAAAGAAAATGATGGGTGGACAAATCCGTAAAGATAGTCCTAAAGCTGAAAAAAGAGAAATGCTACCAAAAAAACCTAAAACAAGAGGTCAGGCATCGGAGATAAAAATGATGGGTGGTGGCATGATGAGACCTATGATGAAAAAAGGTGGAAAAGTAAAAGATGTTAGAAAAGAAAGAGCGCTTAAAAGTCAAAAAAAAACATCTGATGCAATAACAGGATTCTTTAATAAAGCTACATTTGGATTAACAAAGCCTAAAGGCAAAATGGGTGGTGGTATGATGATGAAACCCATGGGTTACAAAGCAGGTAAATCTGTAAAAGTAAAATGCAAACTAGGTAGAAACAAACCTACAAAAATGTATTAAGGGGGATCTATGTCCCTCAAAGGTTTGTTCCAACTTGGGAGAAGACTTCTAAAAGGCAAGAAGGAATCAGCGACACCGACTACTGGACAACAGCAAAAGCTTCTAACTTACGAAGGCAAGACTGCACAAGANACTGGTCTTGAACTTGCAAAAAAAGAAATATCCAANCCACCAGTAAAACTTAATAAAACAAAACCATTNTACATGGGAGATAACGTNGCTCCTGCTTTTGGTTCATCNACTTATGATTGGGCNATGAGNATTGGTNCTGGNAGATACACNGCAGATGAATGGTTGAATCATTTAACATCTACTAGAAAAGTAAACTTTAAAGTTTTTGGTAAACCATCNACAAGAACTGTNCGAGATCAAAAAAGATTNAAATATGATTCTGGCCCCTTTGCCGGTAGAGAGGCNAATGTAACAAAGGAAGAATTATTTGATTCAAATATTGCAACATTTGATGATGCAGGAAACCTGACAGGTGGCTTATTAGCTGCTGCCAAAAAATTTGGTATTAAGTTAGATGCTAATGAAATTGGTAACATGATCAAATTAAATCCGATTAACAGATTAAAACCAGTTGAATTAGGTGTTCCAACTGAAAGTTATGCTAACTTTGCGAAAGTCGCTAAAAATGCGTCTCAACAATTAGATGACATATCGACTAAATATGCAAATAGTCCAGGAGTAAAACAAGCATTAGAGGACGCTGCCTATGCCTTGAGAGGTCTAGAGGCAGATGCTTTATCAGAAACTGCTAATAAAGTTATACTTAAAGAATTTACAGAAAATATTAGTAAAGCAAAAGGATTTACTAGAGAGTTAGGTGCTTCAGATTTTAAAAGATTAAATAAAATTTTAGGTGAAGTAGACGGAGCTAATGCAAAGATTGTTGGTANAAATGTTAAAACTCAATATGGAAACGAATCACAATATACTTTCCAAGGCGGTAAAGATTACAGAGAGACAATTTTTAGATTAGATGAGGCGATACCAACTAACAGTTCACCTTTAAGATCTCCTAGTCACTTCGGTGATCATGGCACCAACCAAATCTATCACGTTAGATTTGATACAAGATTTACACCCGATGGTAAAAAAGGATTTTTTATTCATGAAATACAATCTGATGTTAACCAAAATATTGCAAAACAATTAACAAAGTCTCAACAACTTAGCACTGAGTTTAGAAATAATCCCTTTCAAAGAGATATTGAATTAGGTTTATTAATGAATCAAAGGCAAAGATTAACTGGTTTGTTAGATGAAGCCGTAAGAAGCAATGACAGCAATTTAGCAAATACAGTTACAAATCAACTTGCTAAGACAACCACTGAGATACAAAAGATTGCAGGTAAAACAAAACAGTTTGATTATTTTCCAATGGTAGAGGCTGATCAATATGGTGATCATGCATTAAAATATTTGATGAATAAAGCTGCAAAAATGAATTATGATTTTGTAGCCGTTGCTCCTTTTGACAAATTAAGTTTTAGACAAGGTTACAAAGCTGGTAATGAAAGATTTTACGGCTATGCAAGTGGTAAGGGTATTAATAGAAGCGGAACATCAGTCATGGCAAATGTAATGAAAAAAGCTGCTAGATTCTACGATTCAAAGGCAGGACCTATCAAAGTTTCTTTATCAGATCCCGCTAAACCATTTAAAAGAATCGAAACTAATACTTTCACCTATCCTAGTACACATACTACATTAGGAGGCAAGAAGTTAAAAAGCGTTTATCATTCGGAGGCTAAAAAAACAAAAGAATTTGGCNTGAAATTTATGGAGGCATCTAATCCTAACTTGTATTTTGATGCTTTTGCAGTTAAAGTAAATCCTTTAATGAAATACACTCAAAAAACCTATAAACGCTTTGGGGGCTTGGTAGTGGATATGTTTAAACCAATAGGGTACAATTAGAAATGGCTATCGAAAAGAATAATGAAACTGTTGTAACTGAAGAAGATAAGGTTGAAGAAACTGTTGAACAACCTGATGGTCTACCAGTTGATGTTACCATCGAGGGCGAAGAGACAATAGAGGAAAGACCTCAAGATAATTTCAATGCAAACCTTGCAGAGACTATGGATGAGAGAGTTCTTAAATCTATGGCATCTGATCTGATGCAAGAGTACAAAAAAGATAAATTATCAAGAAAAGAATGGGAAGAAACTTACATCAAAGGTTTAGACCTTTTAGGAACTAAATACTCTGAAGTCACTAGACCTTTTAAAGGTGCATCTAATGTTACTCACCCACTTCTTGCAGAATCTGTAACTCAATTTCAAGCACAAGCCTATAAGGAATTATGTCCGTCTGACGGTCCTGTTAGAACTCAAGTCGTTGGATTACAAACTCCTGCGGTTGAGCAACAGGCAACTCGTGTTAAAGAATACATGAATTATTTATTAATGGAGGACATGGAAGAATACACAACTGATATGGATCAAATGTTATTTTATTTACCTCTATCAGGATCAACATTTAAAAAAGTTTATTATGATCAAATACTTGGAAGACCTGTTTCTAAATTTATACCTGCAGAAGATCTAGTAGTTCCTTACTTTGCTTCGGATTTAAAAGATTGTGAGAGAATTACTCATGTTATGAAAATGACACAAAACGAAGTTATTAAAAAACAAGCAGGAGGATTTTATAGGGACATAGAATTAATACAGTCTAATCAAGAACCTGACGCATTACAAAAAAAATTAAATGAGATTGAAGGTATTAAGAGAACTGGCGATGATTATTTACATACAATTCTTGAAATGCATGTTGATTTGAATTTAGATGACTATGAAGATTTTGATGACAAGGCAAAAAAAATTAAAATTCCTTACATAGTTACGATAGATGAAGGATCTAGTGAAATATTATCTATCTATAGAAATTATAAACCTGATGATCTTGGTTACGCAAGGATTGAATATTTTGTTCACTACAAATTTCTACCAGGACTAGGTTTTTATGGTTTTGGTTTAACGCATATGATTGGTGGATTAAGCAGAGCAGCAACACAATCATTACGACAATTGATAGATGCAGGCACATTAAAAAATTTACCTGCAGGATTTAAGTCTAGAGGTATCAGGGTAAGAGATGATGACCAACCAATACAACCTGGAGAGTTTAGAGACGTGGATGCACCAGGCGGAAACATTAGAGATCAGTTTTTTAATCTGCCATTTACAGAACCAAGCACTACATTATACAATCTTTTAGGTTTTGTTGTGCAAGCTGGACAAAAATTTGCTGCAATTACAGACAGCAACATAGGAAACGACTTACAAAACAGAGCGGTTGGCACTACTATTGCCATGATGGAACGTGGTTCACGTGTAATGAGTGGTGTTCATAAGAGATGTTACTACGCAATGAGGTTAGAATTTAAAATTTTAGCAAGAATTTGCCAAGAATCTTTACCACCAGAGTATCCTTATGAAGTTTATGGTGGTCCTAGACAAATAAAAGCATCAGATTTTGACAATCGTGTAGATATTTTACCTGTTGCTGATCCAAATATTATGTCAATGGCTCAAAGAGTAACTTTAGCACAAACACAATTACAAGTTGCTTCGTCAAATCCGCAAATTCATAACATACACGAGGCTTACAGACGTGTTTATGAAGCTTTAGGTACTAAACAAATAGAAACTTTATTAAAACCTGCACCAAAACAGCCAGAACCAATGGATCCTGCTAAAGAAAATGCACGAGCGTTACAGATGCAACTGTTAACAGTGTTTGAATTCCAAGATCACGATGCACATTTAACTGCACACATGGCTTTTATGAACTCTAGAATGGTTCAAATCAATCCACAAGTTTATGCGTTGTTACAATCACACGTTTCTGACCATATTTCTTTCAAAGCAAGAGCTGAAGTTAAAATTATGATGTCCGATGATCCAGAGATGGCACAAATGGCACAACAAAATCCACAAGCTTATCAAATAATATTTGATTCTGAGGTTGCAAAGAAGGCTGCGCAGATAACTAATGAGTTAGTACAAGCAGAAATGCAATCTAATGCTGCCAAACAAGATCCATTAGTAAGAATTAAACAACAAGAGATAGATTTGAGAGCTATGGACATGCAAAGAAAAGCTGAAGAGACTAGAATGAAGCAAGAATTAGAAAATCAGAAAGCTGGAGCTAATTTACAATTCCAATATGATAAGTTACAACAACAAGATGAGCAATCTGATGAAAGATTAGAAATAGCGAGACAGAAACTTGAGAAAAAATAAAGATCCAAAAGTAGGCACAGGTAAAAAACCAAAAGGTTCGGGAAGAAGATTGTATACAGATGAAAATCCAAGAGACACTGTAAGAATTAAGTTTGCTACACCAGCAGATGCAAGTGCAACTGTAAGAAAAGTAAAAAATATTAATAAACCTTTTGCAAGAAAAATACAAATACTCACAGTGGGTGAACAACGAGCTAAGGTTATGGGTAAATCTAGGGTAGCAGCAATATTTAAAGCAGGTAAAAATGCGATCAGAAAGACAAAACGTTAGAAAAGGACTAAGTGGAGGAGTTAAGTTTGGGCCACCACCCAAAAAGGGACCAAATCCACAAGGAATAAAGATAATGAGGTCTAAAGATGGTAAAAAAAGGTTACGAAAATCTATCAGAAAAAAATAAAATAATATTTTTAGCTGGTGTTTTTGACGGAGAAGGAAGTTTTGGCATTTGGTCAAAATGGAAAAGACAAAAATACCTTGCCTGCTCAGTTGAAACAACTGATAAAGATATGGTCACTAGATTTCACAAATTTTTTGGTGGCTGCATGTATCCTTGTAAAAAAAGACAATCTCATCATAAAAGCACCTGGAGATGGCGTATCAATGGTAAAGGGGCTAGAACTACTTTAGATAAAATGATAAGTTATATGTGTAAAAGAAGACAGGAGAAATATAATAATGTGGTTGAGTGCCTTAAAATTAGCAGTTAGCGCTGGAAGTAAGATTTACGCTAACAAACAAAAAACAAAAATGGCAATGTCAGAAGCACAGCTNTTACATGCCGATCGTATGGCTAAAGGTGAAGAAGCATACCAAGGTAAACTTTTAGAAGCTAGACAATCAGACTGGAAAGACGAGGCAGTTTTGATAATTCTTAGTTTGCCCGTAGTAGTGCTTGCTTGGGCAGTTATATCAGATGACCCTTCAGCGATGGACAAAGTAAAATTGTTCTTCGAGATGTTTTCACAGCTCCCTTCATGGTTCACTAACCTGTGGATCTTGGTTGTTGCATCGATTTATGGTATAAAGGGTACACAAATATTTCGTAACGGAGGAAAAAAATGACAAAATTATGTCCAAGAGGTAAAGCTGCAGCTAAGAGAAAATTCGCAGTATATCCCAGTGCATATGCGAATGCATATGCTAGCAAAATTTGTGCTGGAAAGATCAAAGATCCTTCTGGTGTAAAAAGAAAAGATTTTAAAGGACCAAAACCTGCTGGTAAAAAAGTTGGTGGTATGACTGCAGGTGCACAATCTGCATTAGGTAGAATTCAAAAAGCTAACATGATGAAAAGAAAAGGTGGTTTGCAACATCCAGTGATAGATAGTGTCAGACCGACTTTAAAAACAAAATCTACTAAACCTACTAAAGCTACTAAACCTAGATTTGGATCAATGGATGAGATGAGAAGAGCAAAAGGTTTTAGACCTGGAGAAACTCCTGCTGAATTTAACAAAAGACAAATGCTTAAAAAAGAAGCTTTGAAAGCAGCGAAAGCTTCGAAATTTGGTAAAATAGCTTTAGCAGTCGCAGCAACAGCTTTAGCTGGAAAAACAGCATTAGAAAAAATGTATGAAAAAAGAACTGGTAAAAAACCAGTAACAAAGCGACCAGTTGATAAAAAAAGAATGGGTGGTTTAAAATCTGAACTTAATAATCCTGCTAGAGGTTATACTAAAGGTGGGATCGCTAGAGGTGGTGGAGCTGCCATTAAAGGAACGGACTTTAAAGGCGTTTTTTAAATGCAAAAAAACATCCAATATATGAAAGAGGGAGGCCTCAAGAAATGGTTCTCTCAAAAATGGGTTGATATTGGATCAAAGAAAAAAGGTGGAGGTTTTAGAGAATGTGGAAGAAAATCTGCAAGTGGATCAAAAAGAAAATACCCCAAATGCGTGCCTGCTGCAAAAGCCGCCCGTATGACAGAATCGCAAAGGCGTTCTGCGGTTGCAAGAAAAAGAGCTAAGGCGCAAGGTGTAGGTGGTAAACCTACAAATGTTAAAACGTTTGCAAAATCATAAAAAATCAATATAGTCTCCTCATGACAATCAGAGGTGATAGCACCGAATATGAATTATTAAAAATTTGGTGTGAAACTCTCCCTTTTTATGAAGAACCAAAATCTGTAAAAACATGTGAAATAGGTGTTAGAGAGGGACTCGGATCACAATTAATTATTATGACAATTAAAGGTAGAATAGGAAAAATACCTTATGAACATATTGGTATAGATCCATATAACGATGCTGCGTATCAACATTATGATAATACAACAGCATATAAATCAGATTACAACGATGCTATGAGAGTTCAATTGTTAAAAGATTTTTCAGATAATGAAAATTTTAAATTACATCATTGCACAGATATAGAATATATGAATTCTAATTCTAAAGAAAATTTAATTTTTGATTTAGTTTATTTTGATGGTCCACATAAAACACAAGATGTTATACGTGAAGCAGTTTGGTTTGCAGACAGATCTAGGAAAGGCACCAGATTTATTTTTGATGATTTTAGATTTTATACAATTGAAGATGTTGCAAAATTATTAGCTCATTGGGGTTTTAATATTATAGGCTCAGGTGCTAGTAAAATTTGTTTACAAAGGATGAAATAATGGAACCGTTTACAGTATCTCAAATACAATCAATAATTAAAAAGCAACTTGAAACTCTTAAGAATGCAGCTATATATAGTGTTGACACCCTAGAGAAACTACAATATGTTAGGGGTCAAATCAAATCCTTAGAGGATTTGCAACAGGAACTGAAAGACCTGCTGAACAAACAGGAGTTAAAAGATGCAAACGTCCACGGAAACGAAACGGACTGAGAAATTAAAAGACTCGTATAAACCAGAGGAAGAAATTTCTACAGTTCTTGATCCAAAGTCGATCAACGATAAGCTACTAGATAGATTACCAACACCAACAGGATATAGAATGTTAATTCTACCTTATGCTGGCCCTAAAAAAACTAAGGGTGGTATTTTACTTAGCGACACAACACAAGAAACAATACAGATGACAACCGTATGTGGTCTTGTCCTTAAGATGGGAAATCTTTGTTATAGAGATAAAGATAAGTTTCCTCTTGGACCATGGTGCAGATTAAATGACTGGGTGATATTCAGCCGGTATGCAGGTTCAAGATTCAAGATAGAAGGTGGTGAAGTAAGAGTGTTAAATGATGATGAAATCATTAGCACTATTAAAAATCCACGTGATATTTTGCACCATTACTAAGGAGGACAAATGGTTGAAGAAGCGAAAGCTCCCGAAGTGGAGCTAGACACCGATGGTGTCAATGAAGAATCGGTTGAAATAAAAGAAACACCGAAAGAACCAGATGCAACGGAATTGCCAAAGCAAGAAGTTGATTTGGGTTATACGGATCATGAAGGTAAAAGAACTAATGATCAAGAAAAGGATCGTGGAACTGATATCTCTTATGAAAATGAACGTGAAACTAAATTAGAAGAAAAACCTGAAAAGGAAGAGTCTGANGATTTNAAAGACTATTCTGATAAAGTTCAAAAACGTATAAAAAAACTTACCTTTCAAGTACGAGAAGCAGAGAGAAAAGAAAAAGCTGCTTTAGAATATGCGAGAGGACTTAAGACTAAATATGAATCAGTTGAAAAGAAATTTGAAGAAACTGATACTAATTATCTTAAGGAGTACGAAGCTAGAGTAGATGCACAAAGAGAAAAAGTTAAAGGTGCACTACAAGATGCTATCGAATCTCAAGATGCTCAAAAAATAATGGAAGCAAACGATGCTCTCACAAAATTGGCAGTTGAGAAAGAAAAAGTTTCTATGTCTTTAGAAGACAAAGAAGCAAAAAAGAAACAATTAGAGTCAGAGCCAAAACCACAAAGTAATGACCTTTTAACAGAACAGCCAAAAATTAGTGCTAAAGCTCAAAAATGGGCAGAAGAGAATGAATGGTTTGGGACGGATAGAGTTCTTACTGGTGCTGCTATGAGTATTCATGAAGATTTACTACAGCAGGGTATTGAATCAGATTCTGATGAGTATTATAATCAAATAAACAAACGTATGTCGGATTATTTCCCTCAGAAGTTTGCCAATTCTTCTACTGAAGAAAAATCACAGAAGGCTGCACCCGTCCAAAACGTAGCTTCTGTAAGTAGAAGATCAGGTGGACGCAAGTCTGTGAAACTCACCAAATCACAGGTAGTAATCGCTAAGAAATTAGGGGTGCCACTAGAGGAATACGCAAAATACGTGAAGGAAGGAGTATAAAATGGAAAAAGTAAAAACTTCACGCGAGTCTAGTACGAGAGAAAAATTAACTCGTAAAAAAGATTGGACTCCACCATCCAGTTTGGATGCGCCAGCTGCACCGCAGGGTTATGCACATAGGTGGATAAGAACTGCAACTGCAGGTTTTGATGATGCTGCAAATGTATCAAAGAAACTTAGAGAAGGTTGGGAATTTGTGAAAGCTGAAACACTTTTAAGTGAAATAGGTGAAAATGAATACCCAGTTCTTAATGAAGGAAAACATGCTGGTTTAGTCGGAATTGGTGGCCTTGTGTTGGCAAGGATACCTTTGGAGATATTGAAGTCACGTGCTGAGTATTTTAGAAAAATTACTCAAGACCGAACGGACGCGATAGACAGAGATCTTATGAAGGAACAACACCCGGACATGCCGATCAATATTGAGAGGCAGTCTAGAGTTACCTTTGGCGGTTCTCGTAAAAAATAATTTTTTTGCGATGCCTACTTAAGTAGCTTGGATTAATAACAACAACAACGGAGAAAAACGACTATGGCTAATGTTAGTGAAAAGTTTGGTTTACGACCATACAGAAAACTAGACGGTACACCATTAGTAGGTGCTCAAAACAGATACACGATTGCTAGCGGTTATGCTACTGCAATTTACCAAGGTGACTTAGTGGAACCACTAGGTACTGGTAACATTCAGAAGCATGGTGCTAATACATCAGATGCTGTTGTGGGCGTTTTTAACGGATGTTTTTACACAGATCCAACTACTCAAAAGCCAACTTTCAAAAATTTCTACCCTGGCTCAATCGCAGCAAGTGACATTACGGCATTTGTTATTGATGACCCAGACGCAGTATTTTTGGTAGATGCAGACGCGGCTTTTACTAGAGCAGATCTTTACAAAAACTACTCTGTTACAAACACTACTGGTGTTACAGCAACAGGAATATCAAAAGCACAGCTAGACGTATCAGTATCTGGTGTTACAGCGACTTTCGTAATTCAAGCGATTGACATTTCGCAAGACCCAGACAACTCAGATACATCTAACGCGAATGCAAATGTTCTTGTTAGAATCAACAATCACTTCTACAGAAGTGGTACAGGTATAGCGTAATAAAGGAGAATAACTATGGCGATATCACGATCACAACTAGTTAAAGAACTAGAGCCAGGTTTGAATGCTTTATTCGGCCTGGAATATAGTAGATATGAAAATCAGCATGCTGAGATTTATACTACTGAAACATCGGACAGAGCTTTCGAAGAGGAAGTAATGTTAAGCGGTTTTGCTTCTGCACCAGTTAAACAAGAAGGTGCTGGAGTAGTGTTTGATCAAGCAGGTGAAACTTTCACTTCTAGATACACACACGAAACAATCGCGTTAGCATTCTCAATCACTGAGGAAGCAATCGAAGATAACTTATACGATAGATTAGCTGCAAGATACACAAGAGCTCTTGCAAGATCTATGGCAAATACGAAGCAAGTTAAAGCTGCAAACGTATTGAACAATGCACAAGTTACAACTGTAACAGGTGGTGACGGTGAATCCTTAATTGGAAACGCTCACCCACTTGCAACAGGCGGAACTTTTTCAAACGTTCTTTCGACACCTGCAGACCTTAACGAAACTTCTCTTGAGCAGTCATTAATTGACATTGCTGGGTTCGTAGATGAAAGAGGACTTAAAATAGCAACTCAAGGTAGAAAAATGATAATTCCAAAAGAATTACAATTTACTGCTGAGAGACTAATGAAGTCACCTATGAGAACAGGAACTGCTGATAATGACATCAATGCTATTAGAAGCATGGGTATGGTACCAGAAGGTTATGTAATCAATAACTTTTTAACTGATACTGACTCTTACTTCTTATTGACTGATGTACCTAACGGATTCAAAATGTTCGTTAGATCACCAATCAAAACGGCAATGGAAGGAGACTTCGATACTGGAAACGTAAGATTTAAAGCTAGAGAAAGATACTCTTTTGGATTTTCTGATCCAAGATGTGTATTTGGTAACGGAAATTTACCAACTAGTTAATAGATAATACAACTAGTATTACTTAAAAGGGGCGGTTTTACATCGCCCCTTTTTTTATGTATAATGTAAAGACCTAGATAAATAATTATTATGTTGACTGGCTAGGCAGACGGTATAGAGACAACATAACTAAAGCTATACAAAGGAGAAAATTATGGCAAATACAACCTTTTCGGGACCGGTTAGATCGGAAAACGGTTTTATCGGAGCAACAAAAAACTCGAGCACAGGTGCTTTTACAAATGTGTTCGNAATTAGTTCAACAGGTGCATATACAGGTACTAAACTTGTTGCACAAGGAACTGCAGACGTTATCGTAGCAGCAACAGCTGGAACAACTGAGGTACAATTCTCTCAGCCAGATAATTCTATCATTACTTCAATTGATATTGTTTGTACTTCTGCACCAACTTTAGATAGTGCAGGTGACATTGGTTTTAAAGTTGGAACTGCAACTGGNGGAGCACAATTAGTGGCAGCTATCACAGATCAAATTCTTGATGGCGGAACTACTGTTCCTGCAGGAGCTGGTTACAATTTAACTTTAATTAACACAACTGGAAGTGATGCATCACCTGCAGCATCTCCAGCAGCTAACGTTTCTGGTGCAGCAAGAAATATTTTCTTGCAAATTACAAACACTGTAAACGCGTCAGCAAGTGGTAATTTTAGATTTATTATAAACATACAACAGTTTTAATAAATTAAATTAGTGGCTCCTTAGGGAGCCACAAACAAAGGAGAAAAAAAATGTACATGGGTGACGTAAAGTCAAAAACTTTTATAGACACGAATGCTTCATCTGGAACTTTTGTTGCCGCTGCTGCTCAACCTACAACTACGTTTACTTTAGCGAAAACTTCTTTTGGCACAAACACAGCCAGAAAAATTACAGCTACTACAACGGGTTCAAGTGATGGTGGTAAAACGATAACTATTGTTGGGACAGATGAAAATGGAGATGCTCTCACTGAAGTAATTACATTACCAGGTTCAGCAACAACCACGTCTGGAACCACAGGTGCTTTTCTAACAATAACTTCTGCAACAGTCAGCGCACAACCTGCAGCTAACGTTTCTTTGGGAATGACTGCTGATGTTTTCGGAAGTATTTTTCAAGGTAGAACAAGAGTAAGACAAGCAAACGTTGGTTCAGGCGGAGCAATCGGAAGTGTTGAGGTAAGAAACCAAAGTATTTCTGGGACTTCATTACTGACAGTTAGAACAACTGCAACTGAAGGAGACATAAGCACTATAAACATTCCACAAGATGGAATTCTTTATAAAAATGGTGCTTTCGTAAGTTTTTCAGAAGTGAGTTGTAATTCTGTAACTGTTTATTTTGATGCTTAATTTTGTATTATAATTTGGTTTAAGGCATGGCTAATAAATTAACTAGAATTCAATTTGATACTGGTATGAAAGACTTCATGCCTAAAACCTCTTTCACTGATGAAGACATTAGAAAAAGCAAAAGTCCTGGAGTTAAACCGTCAATAACAATCAGAAGACAAAAATTGGCTCCTTACAAACCTGGTCAAGATCCATACAAAGAAGAAGTTGAATCAGAGTTTGGTGTACATATAGGAAAAGACAAGAAGGGATTTTTTTTCAAAAAAACTTTTAAAAGAGGTGGAGATGTTATGCCAGCTCGAAATAAAAAAAATTTTAGACCTACCAAAGCAGGGGCTGGAATGACAAAAGCTGGTGTTGCTGCATATAGAAGAGCAAACCCTGGTTCAAAATTAAAAACTGCAGTTACGGGTAAAGTAAAGCCTGGGTCAAAAGACGCAAAGAGACGTAAGTCGTTTTGTGCTAGAAGTTTAGGACAAATGAAAAAATTTCCTAAAGCTGCTAAGGACCCTAATTCAAGACTTAGACAGGCTAGGAGAAGATGGAAATGTTAAATGGCATATTTAAACGCAAATCTACCTCCCATATACTGTAAAGTAAGAAAGGAGTATCTATATGATCTCAAAAAACATCATGGAGAAAGTGAAGATTGTGTTATCTTTGCTCTTACAAGTATTTCAGGGCGTGCGATCCTATTTAATATCATGTTACCCAATGGTGCGTGCTATTGGAGATTGCCTATCTCAGCGTTTTTCCAAAAATCATTTGATAGAGCCAAAGTGCCTGATATGCAGCCGAACGAGTTGGAATTGTGGAACTGTTTCAGCTACTGGCCTAGTGTTACTTGCTTTGATTGGTTGGATGGCGTAAAGGGAAAATACTTAGGATTAGACAAAAAATTCTATCATGGTAAATATTTGTTTACTATTGATTGGGCGCATCCAGACGTTAATATATTAGATGTTGAACATTCTGAAATACCTCAAGAACATAAGTGTGCACATATTTTGGAGCTTGATAACGGTAATTATGCTGCTCAGCCAAATAATCGTCTATTGTGGCATATTAACAGTTATACTACTGATAATTCTTGGCCAGACTATAAAGTCCAAACTACTTACTGGGATGCAGAAGATACTAGATTAGTTACTGAGGACTCTGATAAAATGTTTTATCAAATGAAAAAAAAGAAGTAGGAGGTCCCTATGAACTATAAATTCACAGCAATTTTAATTTTTTTGCTGTGTCTTCTAGCTGTGTTCTTAAGACCTGAGGGTAACTCATTGAATATTGAATCGGAAAATATTATAATACCACTACCGAAACCAAAACATGAGTAAGAAACCTTTAAACATATCAGAAGAAGCAGCAGTGCAAATGCCTATGAAGACGGTTGCTAGTTTGATCGTAATCGTGGCACTCGGCACCATGGGCTACTTCCAGATTGTAGAAAGATTGAACATAGCTGACACTCGAATACAATTAATGGAAAAAGATTTAGCGGAAAACACAGAGTTTAGAATTAAATGGCCACGTGGACAATTAGGTTCATTGCCTGCCGATTCGGAACAATTCATGATGATCGAGGATCTTTATAAGTCGACCGATAAGCTAAACAAACACATAGAATCTATGGCATTGAACAAAGTTAATATAGAATTTTTACGTAAACAAATGGATAAGGTTTTAGAGGATATTGAAAAATTAAAAGATGCAAACAGAGATATAAAATACAATGGGAACGGATCGAATAACTAAACAAGTGATAAAATATATTGACGATATGCATAAAAAAGCAAAGCAGATGAAGTTTGTCAAAGATTTAAAAAAAGAAGTGAATATAAATGCAAATGGTTCTAGTAGATATAAAATCAAAGAAGGTGAAAACAAAGGTAAGGTAGTATGATTGAAACTGTAGTAGCCCTGCTGATGTTCTGGGACGGAGAAATTAAAGAACACAGAATACAAGAATCAATGGCGGATTGCCTACGTGCACGTAGAGTGGCAGAGCGTGAATTTAATCCAAACATTTCTTACAAATGCATACGTAGTGAAGCTGAAACAGAAATCTATATGGGTGAAAAATCCATTAAGAAACTACATCTTAAATAATGAAATATTTTTTAGTTTTTTATATCTGCTCTAAAGTAGCAGGGGGTTGTGATGCACCAATGCAACTCACAGAGCAATTTGAAACATGGAACAAATGTGTTAAAGCAGGTGGTGAATTAATCGTTACTTTTACTGAAGAAATGGGTGGTACAATAAACGACAATCAGTTGTACTTAACTTACTCATGTAGTATATTACCTGAAAACCGCACTTAAATGATATTGACAAAACTATATAAACACGTGTTACAATATACAAAATGAAACTTTCTAGAAATTTTAGCTTAGCAGAGCTAATAAAATCAGACACAGCCATTAGGTTGGGTATCGATAATAATCCTAATGCAGATCAAATAGAAAAATTAAAATTACTTTGTGAAAATATTTTACAGCCAGTTCGTGACCACTTTGGCAGAGTAACAGTGACTAGCTGCTTTCGTAGCCCTGAATTATGTGTAAAAATTGGCAGCAGTTTAAATTCGCAACATACCCGTGCGGAGGCGGTCGACTTCGAATGTCTGGGCACAGATAATGCTGAAGTTTTTGACTGGATTAAATCAAATTTAAATTGGGATCAAATGATACTTGAATTCTACACTCCTGGTGAACCAAACAGCGGATGGGTCCACTGCAGTTACGTATCCGATAAACCAAGAAAACAATTATTACGGGCTTTTAAAGAAGATGGTAAAACCAAATACAAACCCGTTATTGGTAATGCCACGGATCTTACGTAATCCAATAGCAAAAAATCTTAGGTCTAGATTATACAAATTAAAGGTGGTATTATCTAAGAAGTTGTACAACCGGAAAAAGGTGAAACAATACGATCACAAAGCCCGGGCTCAAAAGGAGGAGTAATGCCACTAAATAAAAAAGGCAAAAAAATAATGAGATCTATGAAAGATCAATATGGTGAAAAAGAAGGTAAAGCCGTATTCTATGCCTCTAAAAACAAAGGCACTATTAAAGGTGTTGAGAAAAAAGTTGTGAAAGCTGCTATGGGTAGAGCACAATTTAGTGAAACGACATCTAAAGCTCCAGGTACAAAAATAAAACCAGAAAAATATATTGGTTCATATATAAAATCAGAGATAGATGGTAAATACATATCTAACAAAAGTTACGAAAGTTATTATGGTGATATGTTGAAAGGATTTAAGTAATGGCTGAGAGAATTAATAAACCTATCAATAGAATTATTGAAAGAATGAGAAGAAAAAATAAAAAGTTTGATAAGTTTATGAAGCAAAAAGAAGAAAAAGAAGTTAAACAGATACAACCTAAACTACCAGGTATGAAAAAAGGAAAATCTGTAATGATAAAACCAGTAGGCATGATATTTAAAGTTGAAAAAAAACTAGCTGGTGGTTTACTAAAAACAGGCATTAAGGCTGCTGTAAGATCTAAACCTTTTAAGAAAATTAAAAAAGAAGCTTTTGAAAAAACTAGAAAGCAATATGATAAACATAGAGCCTCTGGAGCCGTGAAAAAAGGTGATGAAAAATTTGTAGATTCATTAGAAAAGTTAGATAGACAAAGATACAAAGCAGAAAAAATTTTGGACATGACTCAATATGTTTTAAAAAAATCTAGAAAAGCAGGGCGTAAAGATGCTACAAGAACTATGAGAGAGGCTAGAAGAGCTATTGTGTCTTATGGAAAAGCAAATGCACAAAGAGCTAGAGCTCTTTTTGATATAAGAGATAAAAAAATAAAATTAAATAATAAAGGTGGAATACAAAATGTTGCTAACAAACTTAAAAAAGCATCAAAAGCACATGCAGCACAAGCTAAAACATTAGAAAAAATTGCTAANAAAAGTAAAGGTGGCATNGCAGATTACTATNAGGATATTTTATAATGGGAACTTCAGGAACTACAGCATTTAATTTAAATATTGATGATATTATTCAAGAGGGTTATCAAAGATGTAATATCAGAACAAACTCAGGTTATGATTTAAAATCTGCAAGAACTTCACTAAATCTATTATTTGCTGAATGGGGTAATAGAGGCATTCATTTATGGAAAGTAGAATTAGATGAAAATGCTTTGACCTCTGGTCAAGCTGAATACACAGTATCAGCAGATGTAAATGATGTTTTAGAAGCTTACATATCGTCATCATCAATTGCAGCAGAGAGTTCATCTACTCAAGACGTTTCGTTAACTAAAATAGACAGATCAGCTTATGCAGCATTACCNAATAAACTTACTACAGGAACACCATCTCAGTATTATGTAGAAAGATTAACAACACCAAAGATATATTTATATCAAGCTCCAGATCTNAATACATATACTCACGTAAAGTATTATGTGATTAAAAGAATAGAAGATGCTGGTATTTACACAAATCAAGCAGATGTGGCATATAGATTTTTACCTTGTATGTGTGCTGGATTAGCTTACTATTTAGCAATGAAAGTGGCACCACAATTAGTGCAACAAAATAAATTAATATACGAAGATGAATTAAAAAGAGCGTTAGATGAGGATGGTCAGAGAACATCTACATTTATAACGCCACAATCATTTTACCCAACGAGTGTTTAATTATGGCTAAATTTGCAACAGGAAAAAATTCAAAAGCTATATCTGATAGATCGGGCATGGAATTTCCATATAGAGAAATGGTAAAAGAGTGGAATGGCTCATTAGTGCATATATCGGAGTTTGAACCAAAACATCCACAGATAAGACGTAGAAGAACTGTTGCAGATGCTATTGCTTTACAGAACTCAAGAGTAATGAAGTTTCAACAACCAACTCAAGAATTTATAAATAATTCACCTCCTGATCAAACTATTTCAGACTCAGGTGGCACAGTCGTTGGAGTTGCTAATTTATCATTACCAGGTCAATTTGCTTTTAAAACTGAATCTTTTGTAGCTTCTCATAGTGATCCATCATTATCTACAAATATAAATTCAATGGAACCAGAGGATCCGTCTGTACAAAATAGAAGAAGACAATTAGATGCCTTATTAGGTTCAATAACAGTGAGTATTACATAATGGCTATAACACACGCAAATTTTTTAACTCAAGTAAGAAACTACACTGAAGTTGATAGCAATGTATTAACAGATGCTATAATTCAGGATTTTATTAGATCTGTTGAATTAGATGTTGCTGGAAAAGTTGATTACGATGATTTAAGAAAATATGCGACTTCAACATTTACAGCTGGTAATAGAGCACTTACGATACCATCTGATTCTTTAATACTAAGATCTGTAGAGCATATCTCTGGAGGAGTAAGAACCTTTTTAGAAAAAAGAGATATTAGCTTTATAACAGAATTTAATGGCTCTGGAGCACAAGGCACACCTAAATATTTTGCTAACTATGATGATTTTGCTATATTGGTAGCTCCGACACCTGCTGCTGCAGATACATGTCAAATTAACTATATAAAAGATCCACCACAATTTACATCCACTAACAATACTTTTTTATCTACGTACCAGGAATCTATGTTGTTACATGGAGTTTTATCTGAGGCTTTTAGGTTTTTAAAAGGTCCCATGGATCTATACAACCTCTATAAAAGCAAGTATGATGAAGAAATACAGAATTTTGCTCTACAACAAATGGGCAGAAGAAGACGTGCGGAGTATGATGATGGCGTGCCACGAGTTAAGGTAGCCTCTCCATCTCCAAACACAACAAGTTAAGGAGAACAATTATGGCAATAACAACTAATGCAATTTGTGATAGTTTTAAAAAAGAATTATTACAAGGCAAACATGACTTTGATACATCGTCTGATACATACAAATTAGCGATGTTTACAAGTTCAGCAACATTAGGTAAGTCAACAACAAACTATGCGACTTCAAATGAAGTTTCATCACCATCAGGATACACTGCTGGCGGAAAAGCTTTAGTTAACCAAGGAGTTAAAGTTTCATCTTCAGTTGCGATCACTGATTTTGCTGATTTATCTTTCGTAGGTGTAACTCTTACGGCAAGAGGTGCATTAATTTACAACACAACAACAGACGGTGGTTCAAATACTACTGATGCTGTGGCTGTATTAGATTTTGGCGGTGATAAAACTGCAACGTCTGGAACTTTTACAATTCAGTTCCCTGCGTTCACAACATCTGCAGCTATATTAAGATTAGCTTAATAAGGGTATAATGTGTCTGCTTGGGGTAATCAAACTTGGGGTTTTCAAAACTGGGGTACACTCGGTAACAATGACGTAACCCTAAGCAGCACAAATCTTCAATCAACTTTTTCTATTGGCAATATAACAGTAGACAATGAAATTCAAATAGGTTGGGGTGGAGACACCTGGGGTGAAAATGAATGGGGTGAACTCTCTGGTTCTCAACCAACTATAACAGGAATAAGTGCATCATTTAGCATTGGTTCTGTTACACAAACTGCAGATGCAAACGTAGAAGTTTCTGGTATATCACTTTCGTCATCGATAGGATCAGAAACAGCAGGAATATCTTTCCTCGCTGAAGTAACTGGTTTATCTTCTTCAATNTCCGCTGGTAGCACAACTATCGGCATAGGTGTGCCTGTAACTGGTATATCTGCCACAACAAGCGCTGGAGCAGCAACAGTTGACGAATCAGAATTAACAGGTATCGGTTGGGGTAGAAGACGTTGGGGTAATTTNGCTTGGGGCGAAGCATTTTCAGTTGCAGCAACAGGACAACAATTAACATCCTCAATAGGAACGGCTGTTGGTAAAACAGATGTAACAGTATCTGTTACAAGCGCTGGTCAACTAAGCTCTACTTTTGGAAGTTTTTCAATTCAAATAGATCAAGACATAACAGTTTTTGCCTCTGAGGATCAACTTGATTTTACTATAGGAAGTTTGAGTTTTGTAGGAGATGCTAATGTAACAGTAACAAGTGCTGGATCATTAACAGGCTCAATGGGCACTACCATAGCAGGTCTAAAAACACCAGTAGATGTCACTGGTGTACAAATGACTTCAAGTCAGGGTAACTTCAGCTTAGTTCAAACTACCACTGAACAACCAAGCGGAATACAAGCTACAATGACCTTAGGTCAACATACAGAAATACCTGCTCAAATTGTAGGTGTTTCTGGAGTTTCTATGACCTCTTCTTTGGGAGAAGAAGGCACTGTAGCAAATGCTTTAGTTCCAGTAACAGGCATATCATTGACTTCAAGTATTGGTAGCGCTAATATTACGCCATGGCAGGAAGTAGATTTAGGAGTTAATAATACCTGGACTGAGGTTGATTTGGCTGCTTAGTTTTGGTAAAATAATTTAATTTAGGAGATAAAAATTTATGGCAAGTTCTTTTTCAAGTGATCTGAAACTTGAACTAATGGTAACCGGTGAAAACGCTGGTACTTGGGGAGACAATACAAATAATAATTTAAATTTAGTTCAACAAGCCATCGCTGGTTATGAAGAGATTGGTGTAGCATCATCAGATGTTACCCTTGCAATGACCGATAAAACTATTTCAAACGCTAGGAATGCTACTCTAAAATTTACTGGAACTTTAGCCGCAAACAGAACTGTAACTTTACCAGACAGTATCGAAAAAGTTTTTAATGTAATTGATGGAACTGATCATGCAGGAAACACTTTAACTTTTAAAACAGCAAGTGGAACAGGGGTTTTGCTTTGCGAGGGTAATTGTTATGTGCTTTATTCTGATGGAACAAATATTGTAAAAGCAAACGAATATAGAAAATGGAGAACAGTAAGTGCAGCAGAGACTGTCCAAGCGGGGGCAAAATTATTTGTTGAAACAAATGGAGGAGCAGTTACAATAACACTACCTGCATCTCCAGCTATTGGCGATGAAGTACATTTTGTAGATTCAAGATACACTTTTGACAGTGCAGCATTGACTGTTGGTCGAAATAGTTCTAAAATAGCAAACACAAGCGCAGATTTAGTAGTTAATACTGAAGGCGCAGCATTTGGATTAGTTTATTCTGGTTCTAATGTAGGATGGACGTTTACGGATAAATAATATGGCAAATTACGAAGCAACAAAATACGATTTTTCAGGAGCAAACCTTACAGGTATCGAGGGTATACCTACGGCAACTATTGTGCCATGGTCTTCTTCTTCAGTGCCATCAGGTTTCTTAGAATGTAATGGTCAAGCGGTAAGTCAATCAACTTACTCTGCTTTATTTGCAATCATTGGAACTACTTATGGTGATCCTGGTGGTGGAAATTTTAATGTGCCTGACCTTCAAGATAATGTTGCAGTTGGAAAATCAAATAACAAAGCTTTAGCATCGACTGGTGGAGCAAATACTGTTGCCTCATCTGGAAATGTTGCAGGCTCTACAGCTAACCATACTTTATCAACAGCAGAATTAGCTTCTCACTCTCACCCAGGTGGTGGTAGTGGTAATAACCAAAAAACACCATCTAGTTACCCAAACCAACCTCAAAAAACTTTTTTCAGTCCCTCAAGCACAGGTAGTGCTGGTTCTGGTTCTGGACACTCTCACAATATGAGTGCAAACTTTTCAGGTGATGCAACTTCTGTTGTACAACCTTATTTAACTGTAATATACATTATTAAAACGTAGGAGACTTATGGCAACAAATTCAACTTGGACAGTGGTAATGGATGATAAAATGATTATCAATCAAACTGTTAAAAATGCAAATGGTTACGGAACAGCTTACATAATTCATGATGATGCTTTTTGGAACCAAAGTAAATTTGCAGATGTCTGGGCTATTCAATACGTTGCAGATAATTTAGATCATAATGATACAGTTGAGTACAGAGATGGTAAACCTCATGCAACTTGGAATAATGCAAACTTAGGAGATTTTTCTGAATTTATAACAAAATGGGATGCAGCACACTTAGCTCAACTACAGGCTGATTGGGATGCAGATCCTAGAGAAGAATCTGAAAAAGGTCCAAGACCTACTTCTTATTCATCATAATATTATTTTTTCCAAACAGATAGACTTAAGACTATTCTTTCTCTTGCTGAAAAAGCATGATGTAAGTAACCCTTTGGTATATATAATATATCACCAGGTTCTACTTTAAAATCTTTATTATCTAGATGATAATAAGTAACATTTTTAATGCCTAGTATTAAGACATGTTCTTTATCAACGTGGGAAGGACCTACTTCACCTTTTAAAGAAAAGAAAAAATCTAATTTACCTATTTTAAATAAATCTTTTAAATTAGTTTCAATATAAGTAATATAGGGTTTAAAAATAGATAAGTTATTTACATTAAATATCTGACCTACCATTAATTTAGTCTCAAAATATAAACTATTATTTTTTGACCACATTGCTAACATAGAGTCAAAATTAAAATCTAATTGAAATGTTTCTAATCGTATAGCTTTTTTTATAAGTAAATATTTATTCTCTTTAACAGCTCTTTTTTGATTTTTTTAAAAATCATAATTATCTTAATATAATTTTTTCTAGTTCTTCTTTTTTAATACTGGCTCCAAAAGAAAATATTAATCTCTCTCCATCTTTTATTGGAGTAGATCCATGTTGTTCCATAGAAGCTATAACCAACCAAAGATCATTTACTTCTACCTCGTAAATTTTATCATCTATAATTATATTTCCACCAGATTTAGGTTTTTTTATCATTAGATTAGCTCTGATATGTGCACATCCTTCTTTAGCATCGTCTTGGTGTATATGTGTGAAACTATCATCTTGAAAGTGATTCATTAATAAATCTCCATACACAGGATCTTTTTCTGTAGGGTATAAATTAAATTGTTTAAAAGCTTCTTTCCATAATTCAATATTAGAATTTTGCGGAGCATATCTTCTTCCCGGCCCTGCTGGGTTTAATATAAACGCATTTTTATTATACGTTATTTTATCTGCATCTTTCCAATTTTTTATTATTCTATTAACTTTTAAATTCATTATTGTAACCAAGCTACTATACTATACCTTGTCCCTTTAGTGATTGATTGAATACTATGAGGATACATAAAATTACTTGGAAAAAAAATTACTGAACCTTTGCCAAGTTTTATTCGTTTAATCTCTTTTAATTGTTGATCTGTGAAAACTAAATCGCCTCCTTCATAATTATCATTNAAATTAATAATAATACTTAAGTGTCTTGGACAATTAGGGTTATGATCAGTATGGGTTTCAAACTTACCACCCACTGAATATTTTAAAAGATCCATTTGATCAATNACTGCGCTACGCATTTGAGGAAATTTTATTTTGTAATAAAAATAAACTCTTTCAATTTCTTTTTTTATAAAGTTCCAATAAAATAAATTTGTAGGTGTTTTATCAAGACCTAAACAATAGCCCTTCACATCTCTCATGTTTTTATCAATACCTGCTTTATTGTATCCCTTTCCAACCTCTAAATCATATTTAGCTTTCTCATCGATTAAAGGTATTATTTTATCTATAAATTTTTGAGGAACTATATTATTAATATGCGTTATAAATTCTGTATGGTCCATTTTATCTTAACATCATCCAAGAAGTTAAAATATATTTTTTACCTGATAACGGTGAATTACCTCTATGCACATAAGGAAAACCCGCAGGCCAAATAACTATTCTTCCTGTTTTAGGTTTAACTCTTTTTGAAAAGTGTAAAAATTCAGTTTCTCCACCTTCTTCTACATCATTTAAATATATAGTATAAACAAAAGCTCTTGGTTCATTAGGATATCCTTTTGCATGTTCTATATGCCAAATATGATAACCCTCTGTGGGTAAAGTTTTTTGTATTTTAATATCTGTGAAATGAAAAGGCACTCCGTAAGCATCGCCCGCTCCGGTGTTTTTTTTATAATGATTCCAAGCTAATTCGAAATTAAGTATCATCGGTTTTAATTCTGTCCACCATAGATTTAAATTGTAAGGTGTTGCAAAAAACTGNTGGTCTTGTTTTTCTAGAATAGATGCTTTTTCAAAACCTATTCTATTTATTGTTCTATTAAATTTATCTTGATCCTCATATAATTTAATGGCTTTATTACATTCTTCTGGCAAAATATAATTATCATATACACCTATAAAATTATTTATATTAACTGTTTTTTCTTTCATTTTTTATTCTTCAAATCAATTTTCTTTTGAAAATCAAATCTTTGATTATTTTGTACTATATTAAAAATCAAACTATATCTATTACTTTCTTCCTGACTTTCAGGAAAACCATGTAAAATTTCTGGAGGAAATATGTAATAGTCTCCAGGTTCTGGAGTTATCTGTAGGTTTAACTCAGGAAGAATTAAATCGCATCCTTTTGTTAAATATAATATACCGTTTATATCTGCGTGTTTGTGATAACATAATTTGTCTCCTTTTTTTATTTCATTACCCCAAGCATTTTGTACAGTGTTTTTTTCTAAAAAAAATTTAAAAATATCTGGGTGACTAGTTTGATGGGCATTTATTAAATAAGCAATAAAACCTTTAAAATTATCATTGTCCAAAAAATAATCCCATTTAGTCATACCCCCTTTTACATTTGTATAGTTCTCCATTTCAGAATCTAAATTTTTTTTAATTTCTAATATTAAATTGTGGATTACATGAGGGTATGGGTAATTTCCATATATTATTTGTATTGTCCTTGGGTAAGTAATAGTTAGACTAGTTTTGATTTCATTTAATTTATTATTTTTGTATAAAGAATTAAACATTTATTTCTCCTTTTTTATTATCATACTTAAAATCTTTAAAAGGACCATTTTGATCTACATAGTGTAGAAATAATTGAGCCATACCCTCACCTTTATAAACATTCGGTCTTCCATGAGATTCACTGCATCCAAAATATATAACAGCATCTCCCTCTTCTAATTCTATCTTCTCTTCGCCTATAATTAAAGGCCAGTTGTCATATTTTTTAATACACACTGTAACAGATATTTCACAAGCCTCTCTATCAACATGATTTTTTAAAGTTGCACCAAATATATAATATCTCCAATAAGCGTATGTAGGAAATAATTTTAAATTTAATTTTTCTTCAACTTTTGATAATTTTATATCTAACAAAGCTGTCATTAAAGGATCACTATACCAAGCTGGTGAAAAAGATTGGTTATCTATTACGCAATCTTTATCTGAATCTAATTTGTTATAGCAATATTTTTGTAGCAAACTCAACTCAGTAGAGCTAAGAAAATTTTCTATAAATTTAAATTTTTCATTCATTAAAATATTCTACCATGCTGCCACTCCCATAAAAAAGGAGATTTTTTTATATGGTTATATACATAATAGTCAAAATGTAAATATTTCATAATTTCTTCTTTATCCAAATATTTTTCAATATTATAGTATTTTGATGTTTTATGTTCCTCTGGAAAAGAATTAATGTGTTTAGTTTGACCAAAATGCATTTTTAAAAATAAATTTAAATCACTAATATCAATATAATATTCTATTTGAAAATTCATTAAATATGGTATTTGTGAGATACTATGATTTATTGTACCATTTGCGTTATTTCGCACATGATTTTCATTAGATGTAAATACTTTTTTAATGTCAATATCTTTTATATCTACTTGATGCATTAATAAATCATATTTTAGACCAGACAAAAATCTTTCGTAAGGATCTCGTATTATACAAAATCTTGGTTTTTTAGATAAAGCAAATGTGTAATAAACTTTATCTTTGTAATTATCTAATATACAATTCATAACAGTTCTACTCGCATTTTTATGAATTCTTACATATTGAAATTTTTCAGTCTCTACTAATTCTTGAAATCTAAAATTCATTTGATATAAAAATACTATATGCCACAAAAATTTAAATTCAACCTAAATAATAATTATGAGTTATGATTATAAAATTTTAGATCAAAAGTATCATTTAAAAGGTTTAATTAATAAAGATATGTGTAAAAAACTAATACAATTTTATGAAGATAAAAAACATATGGCCATACCTGAAGCAAGTTATAAGTTTGATGAGGGCAAAAGATTGGCTGATAATTTTAGNTGCTTAAATATATCTGAACTAAGGAACAACGAAGGATTTGAAGAGCCACACAAAATTATACTATTCTATATTAATATAGTTCTAACTAATTATGAAGGGTATATTCGTAGCTCAGGGTTATCTCCTAATTTTAAAAATATTTTTATGACAAAAACCAACAATATAAGAATATTAAAATACAAGGTTGGAGAATGTATTAAAGATCACTCTGACGTTGATACTACAACAAGAGGGTCTTTGACAATTAATCTTAATGATGATTATGAAGGTGGCGAGTTTAGATTTTTTGGTGGTCAGGAAAAAGTAAGACTATCTACAGGTGAGGCAATGCTTTTTCCTGCAGAGCCTATTTGGATTCATGGCACTGAGCCTGTAACCAAAGGAGTGCGTTATACAATTAATTGTTTTTTAAGGTCATGAAATTATCTTACTCAATAGCTGGAAAATTATGGTGGATACAAAATTTTTTAGATTACAATACATATAAGGGTATTCATGATGCAATTATCAAAGAAAGAAAGAATATAAATTTACATACAGCTAAAGGTATATGGTGTGATGGACTAATAAAAAATCTAGTACCTCCTCTTAGAAATCAGGTAAAAGACTATCCGCCATTTGAAAAATTAAAAACTTTAGTAGCACACAATCCTTATTTTCAACTCGAAAGAGAGGATAAAAAGCTTACTAANATACATTATATGAAAAAAGGTGCGGGTATAAACTGGCATGAAGATACAGGTTGGCAGTATGGAGCTACTTATTACATAAATCACAAATGGCATAAACAATGGGGAGGTGAGTTTATGTTTGAAGATACCCATGGTGTAGGTTGGATACCACCGGTAGGCAATTCATTAGTAATAGTAAAAGCTCCATTTTTACATAAGGTCAACCCTGTATTAAGTCCAATTATGCCTAGAATTACTGTCCAAATCTTTATGAAGTAAGATAAATATGCTATAATTTGGAATGCCATTAACAAATGTAGAAATAAGACCAGGATTCAACAAACAAGTCACTCCCGTAGGAGCAGAGGGGCAATGGACTGATGGAGATTTTGTTAGGTTTAGATATGGCTTGCCTGAAAAAATAGGTGGTTGGGAACAATTAACATCTGATACCTTAGTGGGAGCAGCGAGAGATCAATTGGTTTGGGCAGATTTAGACGGTAGAAGATATGCAGCTATCGGCACAAGTAAAGCTTTAATAATATATTTTGAAGGTTTTTTATATGATGTCACTCCTTTAGCCACTGCAGTGACTGGAGCAACATTTACAACCGNTAACACTAGTCCAACCGTNACNGTNAANAAAATTGCTCATGGACTATCTGCNGGAGATTTATTTACTTTNTCATCTGTTACACCGCCAAGCGGAGCAGGATACGTTGCAGCGGATTTTACAACGAACACTTTTGAAGTNATTGATGTGCCAACTCAAGATACTTTTACAATTACTATGGCTGCTAATGCTGGCACGACTGTTGCAGCTAGNGGATCTGCTACGATAAATCCTTATGTAAAAGTTGGTCCCTTAAGTCAAACTTCAGGATTTGGATATGGCACCTCTGGGTGGGGAGGCTCTTCTGGGGTAATTAATACTTTAAATGGTTTATTACAAGATGACACTGCAGGAACTGGAGGGTCAGGGACTTCAATAACACTTCAGGATACTACTGGATTTCCTACTTCTGGAACAATAAAGGTTGCAGCAGAGTTTATTTCTTATACTGGAGTTTCAGGTAACGATTTGACAGGCATAACAAGAGCCACTGCGGGAACAAGATCAGCTCATGCGAGCGGAGCCTCTGTAGAAGTTTATCTAGGATGGGGATCAGCATCTTTAACAGGTGGTGTTACTCTTGGATCTGCATCTTGGTCTTTAGATCATTTTGGTTCAAAATTAATTGCAACTGTAAAAAATGGACAAACATTTGAGTGGGATACAATTAGCACCACAACTGGAGCTTTAACAACTAGAGCCACACTTGTAAGTGGAGCTCCTACAGTTTCAGTTATGTCTATTGTTTCTGAAAGAGATCGACATTTAATTTTACTCGGAACCGAAACAACAATTGGAACACGTGTATCACAAGATAAAATGTTTATAAGATTTTCTGATCAAGAGGACATATCAGACTATACTCCTACATCTGTAAACACTGCTGGTACTTTTAGAATAGACTCTGGTACAAAAATAGTAGGAGCTGTAAAAGGTAAAGATTATATTTTAATTTTAACTGATACGTCAGCTTATGTTATGCAGTTTGTTGGACCACCTTTTACTTTCTCTATTAGACAAGTCGGATCAAATTGTGGTCTTATTGGACAACATGCAGTGTATTACGCAAATGGTGTTGTTTATTGGATGGGGCAAGCTGGTGGATTTTTTGTTTATGACGGTACTGTTAAGTCACTACCATGTTTAGTTGAAGACTTTGTCTTTACAGATAAAGGGGACAATTTAGGTATTAGTTATGATAACGGAGAACAAATTTATGCTGGATTAAATCATCTCTATAAAGAGATAAGTTGGTTTTATCCTAAGTCAGGTTCTACCTTAATAGATAGAGTAGTAACCTATAATTATGCAGAGCAAACTTGGACGACTGGATCACTTTCAAGAACTACTTGGTACGATGCAACGTTATATGACAATCCATATGCCACTGAATTTTCAGGGACAGCCACTCCAACATTTCCAACAATTCAAGGAGTTACGAGCGCAAACGGTGCATCAACTTATTACGCTCACGAAATTGGTAACAATCAAGTAGATTCTACTGGAGCAAAGACTGCCATACCTGCTTTTATTCAATCAGGAGAGTTTGATTTATCTCAAGATGGTGATGGTCAATTTTTTATGAGTATAAGAAGATTTATACCTGATTTTAAATTACTTACGGGTGATGCACAAGTTACTATTAATCTGAGAAAGTTTCCAACGGACACCGCAACATCCTCACCTCTTGGACCTTTTACAATAAATAGCTCAACAGATAAAGTTGATACAAGAGCAAGATCAAGATTTGCTAGTATAAAAGTTGCAAATACTTCAACTGATCAAAGTTGGAGGTATGGCACCTTCAGAGCAGATGTGCAACCTGACGGAATGAGATAATGGCTAGAATTGATGTTCAAATACCAGAACCCACACCCACTTACATGGAGGACAACCAAAGACAAATAGCACAATCTTTACAAACTATTAAAGATAAGTTAAATACCTCATATCAACAAGAGTTAAAAAATGAACAAGATGCATTTAATTATTTCTTATCATGACAATTCAATATAAAAACGCTGGAATAAATTTAACAAGCACAAATACTACAAGTATTTTAACATCACCTTCTGGAGCAAGATGTTTGGTAAAACAAATACAAGTTGATAATTCATCTTCGGGTCCAGTTAATTTATCTGTTCAAGTTACTGATAGTTCCGCAACTGCTACTTTTTCTATTTGGCGAAAAGCCATAGCAGCAAACACAGTTGAAAATATAATCCAAGAAACATTAGTATTAGAAGAGAGTGATGTTCTTAAAATGACAGCTGGCACAGCTGATGAGATACAAGGTATTGTTAGTTATGCACAGATAGATAGATCTCAAGAAAATGGGTAAGAAAAAGCCACTATTTGGTGTAAATACATACAAGGGTTCAACAAGAAAAAAAAGACCTGGTAGACATAAAAAAAGACTTAATAAAAATGAAAAAAGGATGTATAAGAAATACAACAGACAAGGAAGATAATTATGAGTGATTTACCTAGAATACCTGCAGAAGCAAAAGAAATCATAAAACACAAAAGAACTGGAAAAATTTACGCTAGTAAAGAAGAGTTCGATGCTGATGTAGCAGATCCAAATACTGATACTACAAAAGATGATTTTAGACAGGACTTAGAAATAAAAGTGACAAGAGTAAATATCGAAGCGTTTACAAAAAAATAATGAAACCTAGAGGCGCAACTGAGATACAGCATGAACTGTTAGAAAAACATGTATCCAAAGACCTATTAGATAAAGTACAAATATGTACCTCAATACCAGGCAAAGTTCCATTAGATCCAAAAAAAATAAATATACTTTGGCAGAAAAATTCATATGATCAAGGCAACTTGCAGGAATTTTTTTCAAATAAAGATAGATTCAGAGAGTACGATTGGTATGTTTTTAACTCACATTGGAATTATGAAAAGTTTAGGTACTTTTTTCGAGTGCCTGAGGATAAGTGTATTGTAATAAAAAACGGTGTGGATAATTTCCCTCAAAGAAAAATATATAAAAAAGGAGATCCAATTAAAATCATACATCATTGCACACCTTGGAGAGGATTAAATGTTCTTTTACTTGCAATGCAAATGTTAANAAACAAAGATATTACACTTGATGTTTACAGTTCATGTCAAGTTTATGGTAGTGAGTTTGCAGAGAGTCATAAAAAAGCTTTTGAACCTTTGTTTGAACAAGCATCATCATTACCTAATGTAAATTATATAGGTTATAAACCTCACGAATATATTAAAGAGCATATTTCACAATATGATTTATTTGTTTATCCATCAATATTTGAAGAGACTTTTTGTGTATCAGCTTTAGAAGCATTAGCTGCTGGTATACATGTTATTACTACTAATTTTGGTGCATTACCGGAAACTTGCTCAGAGTGGCCTGTGTATGTCAACTACACTAAGAATCATGAACTTTTAGCTAAGTCCTTTGCTCATGCAATAGATGCTTCAAAAGTATATTTACATGAAGAGGACATGCAAAAATATTTAGATGANCAACAAAAGTTTTATAAAAAATTTTATAGTTGGGATAGAAAAGGTTCTGAGTGGACTAATTTTTTAACAGGAGCTGTGCATGCCAAACGATAAATATGTTAATGAAGATACTTATCAAACCATTCAAAAAGTAGAGGTGCAATCTGATTTTGGCTCAGCTATAAAACCATTGTGGAAAAAACAAGACAATACTGTAAAAGAAAAAACAAACTATTCACAAAAAATTATGGTCGGTACACCCGTTCATAGTGATGTGTCTATACATTACACACAAGCTTTATTGGAATTTCAACAAGAATGCTTTAAAAAGAAAATTGGTTTAAGCTTTTCATTAATTAAATCATCCTTAGTAACCCAAGGTAGAAATCTATGTGTTTCTAGTTTTTTAGATTCTGATTGCACCCATTTATTATTCATAGATTCTGACATCTATTTTCAGGCAAAATCTGTGTTTTCTATGTTAAAAGCAGATAAAGATATTATTGGAGTTCCATACCCAGTAAAAACTTTAATGTGGGAAAAAGCGTTTGAAAGAATGAATAAAGGTAAAATAAAATCACCTGATGATATTAGAAGAGCTTTACATACGTATCCAATGAAAGTTCCAGATGCTAGAAATATTGATCTCAAACATGGAGTTATGGAGGTAACAGATGCTCCAACTGGGTGTATGTTGATTAAAAGGTCAGTTATCGAAAAGATGATTAAAGAATACCCTGATAAAAAAATAGTGCAAAAGACTATAATAAATGGTCGATATATAGATAAACCTAATATGTGGAACTTTTTTGATACCACACATGATCCAGTCAAAAAGACCTTTTTGGGAGAGGACTTTTCTTTCTGTCAGTTATGGACTAATTTAGGTGGCAAATGTTATGTCTATGTTAATGATGCTATAGTCCATGTTGGTGAACATCAATATCAAGGTCGTTTTCACGATGAGTTGATATTAAAGTAGTAAAATGGTATTATTCTTTATTTAGATCTAAAAGGAGTATAAATATAATGTTACAATTCTTACCTTATGCTTTGGCTGCCTATGGTGGTTATCAAGGATATAAGAGAAATAAGGATGCAGGAGCCTCTGGTTTAAACAGAATATTAGGAGCAGTCACAGGTGCAACCGCAGGATATTACGGTGGTAAAGGAATATTAGCTGGTGGCTCTAACATAGGTATACCAGGTTTTTCTGCAGCACAATCTTCATTTACACCATTCTCAGAATTACCTGGAATGTCTGGTCTACCTTTCATGCCACAGAATACAGGAGCACAAATTCCAACAGGACAAAGTAATTTCCCAATGCTCGGAAATGATCCTGGAACACAATTAGGATTGGTTGGTAATGAAGGTCAAGTGCCAACGGCTGATAACAGAACCATGCTACAAAAATTATTAATGAGAAGAAAGAGAACTAAAGAGGGTGAACTTACAAAAGACATAGCATTTGAAATAGATCCATTCAAAGCTGGAACAGCATTAGCAGTTGGATCATATTTAGGTGGAGCTTTTGATAGACAACCACAAGATGTTTATATGCCAGGATACAATCTAGGAGTAGCAGATTTACAAAAACAAAGAGGTGGATTTAGATATATTGATCCTACTTCTGGACAAGAAAAAGAATACGACAGTATATACATTCCTGAAGCAGATCCAAAAAATCAAGGTGATTTTAGATTAGGCAATATAGCCATGAATAAGATGACTCTAAAAGAGGGTGGTTTAGCAGAGATAAAAAAATTTAATGAGGGTGGTATAAATTACTTACCATCCAAAGTGAGTCATGATGAAAATGATTCAAACAACTATGTAAGAGCCTCAGGATACGTGGAAGACGGATCAGGCAGTGGAGATAAAGACGAGGATACAATGTTAGCTCAATTAGCAGACGGAGAGTTTGTAACAAGAGCTGATGGAGTATTAGGTGCTGGAATCCTAGCTGGTGGAAATCCCAACAGTATGAAGGACATGAGAGCAAAAGGTGCCCAATACTTCTATGAACAACAAAGAAGATTTAAAAGAATCTTTGATATAATAGAAGGTCAGAATGGCAAAAACAGCACGATCAATTAAACCTAGAGTAAGTATAGTTCCTGTACAACCAACTGAAGTTTCAAAGTATTGGTTGCTTGCAGAGTTTATGATTGCTGAAGCATTAAAATATTCTGGTAAATATGCAGATTCAAAACACATATACGATTTACTTTTAACAGATCAAATGCAAATGTTTATTATGTTTGGTAATGATGAAGTACAACATAGTAAAGTATTTGGTATAGCTGTGACAAGAATTGGTGAACTACCAAATTATAATCAATTAGAGATAGTAATTTGCACTGGCACACGGAGAGAACTATGGGAAGATAAACTTGTAGAGGAGATTACAAAGTTTGCTCAACAAAATGATTGTAAAAGATTATGTATTTGGGCAAGACCTGGTTGGGAGAAAGTGTCTAAAAAATGGGGTTGGGAGAAGAAACACGTTCAATTAGTAAAGGATCTTAAATGAGTTTTGTTAGTAATATTTTAGGTGGTGGATCAAGACCCTCAGCACCCTCTGGAGGAGGAGGGGGCGCACCTGCATTAACAACTTCAATTATTAGAGAAGCACCAGGTGTAGAGGAGAGAAAAATTGAATTGATGGACTTAGCAAGACAGGTTGCACAAAAACCTGTTCCTATTCCTGATATTAAAGTTGCACCTTTTGGAGCTTTAGAACAACAAGGATTAACGGCTGCCGGAACAACTGGAGTTGGAGCACCAACTACAACTGCAGGTATTGGTTCAATTTTAACTGCTGCTCAACCAGTAGGTTCACAACAAATTGGACAGTTCATGAATCCTTTTCAACAATTTGTAACCGATGAAATTTTAAGACAAGGTGCAGGAATGCAAAATAGATTAGCAGCTCAAGCAGTAAGAGCTGGAGCTTTTGGCGGTGGAAGAGAAGGTGTTCAACAAGCTGAGTTGCAAGATAGAATATTAAGTCAGATAGGACAAGCTCAACAAGAAGGTTTTGGCACTGCATTACAGGCTGCACAAAATCAACAGAGACTCGGTATTGGTGCAGGTCAATCATTATTAGGTGCGGGTCAACAACAACAACAAATGGCAGCACAAGACATTGGTCAATTATTAGGAGCTGGTGGATTACAAAGACAGTTAGCTCAACAAGCATTAGATGCTCAAAGACAAACAACACTTCAACAATCTTTTGAGCCTTTTCAAAGAGCAGAATTTTTATCTAATATTTATGCAGCTGGACCTAAAACACAGTCTGGAATTACTGCAACAACTGCTCCACAACCAAGTCCTTTGGCACAAGCGGTTGGTACTGGTATTGGTGCATATACAGCTTTCCAAGGTATACAGGGCGGCAAATAGGATGCACTATGGACAAAGTATTAAATAGACCTTTATTTAGAAAAGAAGCCTTACGTAGAGGAGCTTTAAAACCTATAAAAGCATTTGATGGTAGATTTATAGGTCCACAACAATTTAGACCACCAGCTGTTATACCAACACCTGCTGTGCAAGCTCCTGGTACGGGAACACAATTAATGAATGTTCGTCAACCAGGTATGTTTCAGAATTTACTATCTCAAGGTCGTAAGGGTTTAGGTTCTTTATACAGATATGGTTTTTCTATACCTGCTTTTGTAGGTTATGATTTAACAGGTAGATTTATTGAATCACAAAATCCAAATGTTTCACCAACTAATAAAATGATTGGTTCAGGTATTGGTGGAACAGCTGCTGCTTTAGCTGCTGGAAGAGTAGCACCTGCTGCTTTAGGTTTAGGTTTTGGACCTGGTTTGTTAGCACTTGGTTTGATAGGAACAGGTGATTACTTAGTCAGAGAAGGTATCAAAGAGAGAAGAAGAATTAAAGCAATGACTCCAGAGGAGAGAAAAAGATTTTCTCAAGAAAATAGAGCTAGAGCCTTTGATATTATGGGCGATGTTAGTGATCGAGATTTTTTTGGTGATTTTAAACCTAGACCAGTAGATCTCAAAGAGTCGGCAGTACCTAAAAATATTCAATCACCACAAGGTAGACCTAGTTCAAAAGTAGTAACGGAAAAAACTGATGTTGCAACATTGCCACAAAATACTACTGAAATTGGTAAACAAAAAACTATTGATACTGCTAAAATTGCACAAAATGCAATCACACCAAATCCACAATTAGATTTTCCAGTTCAGCCACCTCAACAACCACAACAACCTGAAGCTAATGTTCTTACCATAGGCGAATTAGAAAAAAAAGCAAAGGAACAAAAAACAAAGCTTACCGGATCAACAGCAGATTTAGACAGTATNAGAGCTAATTCTCCTTTAATGGAACAACTACAATTGGCAAGACAAATTAGAGATGAGCTATCTAAAGGTAAATCTTCACAGGCAAAATTAGTTTTTTTAAGTAATCTTGCATCTGGACTATTAACAGGCACTACAAAAAAAGCAGGTATAGGTGGAGCACTTGAAGTATTTGGTCAAGCGTTAGGACCAGCTGTAAACAATATGGTTATGGTCAAGATGAAAGAAGATGAAGTAGAACAACAATTAATGGGTAGAGCACTAGAATTTTCAACTGACTTTTTAAAAGCTCAAAACGAGGCTTACGAAATGCCAGAGGTAGAAGAAGTTGGTGTAATTCAACAAACAAATTCTGCTGGAAGAACTGTAAATAGACCAGGTAGAATATTAAAAGATGGCACTAAACAAGTTGCAGATGGAATTGATCGAAGAACTGGATTAACAATTTTCAGAACAGTTGATCCAAATTTAAACTTTATACCTAATGATGATCAAAACAAAGAAACGTTAGATTTAGCAAAACAAATAGCTGGTAAATATGCAGCTGTAAATTTAATTAACAGATCATTAGGAATTATAGCAGAAGGTAAAGCTAAAGCTGGTGTAACTGGTGCTGTTGGATTATATGGTGGTCGTTTAACAGAGGCGTTAGGTGACGTTTTAGATTTTGTTAAAATAGGTGGGGATGATATAGACGTAATGAATAGCCAGGGTAAGACCATGTTTGAAGCCCAAACATTAAAAGCAGCAGCAGACTTAGCTGCAATGGAACCTGAAAGATTCAAAAGTGTACAAGCAGCAAGAACCTTTTTAGAAGATAAAAGAAAAGGAATCGGTAAATATAAAGATTTCAAAGGAAGCGCACTTAAAGATGCCCAAAAAAGATTAGAAGGAGGTAGTAAATTAGATTATGAAAGACTTGCTATCAACGAAACTGTTCTTGTTTATAAACTTGCAAACTCACTTAAATCTAAAGATCGATTAACTCAAAAAGATATTGAAATGGCCAAAAGTCTTGTAAAAGTATTTCCTTTATTAAGAGGTGATAAAAACGTAAGAGCTTCATTAATTGCAGTAGCTGAAACAATTTTAGATGATATTAAACAACAAGAAAGATTATACGAAAGAGCTGGTGGCTCATCTCAATATTTATTAGATGAAAGAAAAGCATACGATCTTGTATCTCCAGGCACAACTTTAAACACATTTACAGAAACATATGATAAATTTAAAAAGACAGAAGATGCTATTAATAAATTAACAGAAGAAGAGTTAAAAATAATATTTCCAGGTTTGCAATTAAAAAAAGACAAAGCAGTAGATACTGAAATGGCACCATAATGAGTACATTAGAAACATTACAAAAAAAATTAGATGATCGAACATTAAATCCAAATGAATTTAATGCAGAGCAACGAGCAATTATTGATGGATTAATTGATACTGGCAGATTAAAAGGTCCTAAGATGTCTGAATTATCTGAAATGAGACGTTCTGCAACTGAAGAAATAGTTTCTGAAAGAGAATTTTTACAAGATCCACTAAAAGCAGCAACAAATGTAGGACAACCAACTTATGAATTAGTAGGTGATATAACTGGTTCTATTTATCCTTATGTAGCAAATAGAAAAAAAATTTTTAATGCAGCAAAGAAAGGTGAATTATTTGGTAAAGGTCCAGCTTTTTTTGCACAACAAGCTGATAAAGTAGCATCAAGATTGCCAGCTAGGTTTAGATTATTTGGTGCTGCTCTAAAAGGTTTAGGTAAATTATTTGACCCATTAGCAAAAGCTTATAGAGGTCCATTACTTAAAACAGAGGTGCAATCAATACTCTTAGGAACTGCGGGTGCTGGGGTTGGATCCTTAACGTATGATACTTTAAATGAACAAGCAGGTATCTCTATAGCTTCTGCTTTAGCTGATGATTTATCAGAAATACCTGAGGGAGAAGTTGAAAGAAATCAGCTAACCAATGCTGCAGTAGCTATGAAAAACGCCATGATGTGGAATACTGGTGCATCATTATTAAGTCCATTTATATTTGGACCTATGGGTAAAATGTTAAAAAAAGCTTTTGGAACAGTAGGACCAAAACAAAAAGAATTAGCTCAATTTGCAAGAGATAAAGGTTTACCATTACCAATGTTATCTGCTTTAAAAGAAGGACAAGGCACTTTTTCTGGATTAGGTAGAAACTATTTTAGATTCATGGGGGTATTCCCATTAGTATCACCAATAGGTAAAGTTGCTAAATCAGAGGCAGAGATTGCTGGTGGTAAGAGATATTTATCAGATCTACAAGCTTACTCACCTTTGTTGAAAGTTAGTGCGATAAATACATCTATTAGAAAACAAGCGGAAAAGGTATTTGTAGAAAACGTAGATCTTTATAATAGTGCATACAAAACTTTTGATAATTTAGTTGCAACCTCTGGTAACCCTAGAATAATAAAATTAGAAAAAACACAAAAAGCTGCAAAAGAATTTTTAGAAGAGAATCAAGCACAGTTTCCAGAATTTAGGGAGTATCTTGAAGGTTTAAGCAATCTGTCATTTAGAGAGGAAGATGTCCAAAAACTACTAACTATGCAAGGTGATCCTATTAATTTGTTCATGAAATCTATGTTAGCAATTAGAGATGGCCTGATCACTCCAAAACAATTTAAAGGTGTAATGACCATGTTAAATAATGCAATTGAAGGTAGTAGATATTCTACTTTAAAAAACAATATGTTTATCATGAGAGAGGCCTTAGAAACTGACTTTGCTAAATTTGGTGAGGACATTTATAACCCTGCAAAATATTTACAAGATGAAGGTATAAAAGCCACTTATGATACAATCCTTAAACAAAGTGGTAAACCTTTAGCCGATCAATTTATTGAACAAAATATGAAATCTGCTGAAATGCTTAAAGGTCAATTACTTAAAGCTAATAAAATTTTTGCTGATGTACAAGGTTTTTATCAACTATCACCTTTAGTTAAAACACTTAGATCCTTTGACAGAAATGCTTTTACTGCAAAAAGTTTAGAGGGTATACAAGGTGCAGGAACAAAATACAGAGATCAATTATTCAAAGATATAGGAAGGGAAGTATTTGAAAATGATTCTGTAGATGCACTTGTGCAATTTAAAAAATTAATTGGAGCTGAACCATCTAAACAAGTTGGTATAAAAGCAACACAAGGTGGTAAAGATTTATTTAGAGCAGTTCAAGCTAAATATGCTTTCAACAAATTTTTAAGAGCTTTCAGTAGTCCATCTGATTCTGGTGCTAATTCGTTATGGAATTTTATTGATGAAGATGCAACTATCAACGCAGGTGCTTCTTATTTATCTGATACATTAAAAGTTTTAACAAGAGATCAAAAAAGAAATTTAAAAGACTTTAGCATAAAGGAAGTTCAAAGAAATAATGTGAATATTTAATACAACAGAATTAAAATTTGGTGGTGATGATTTTGCTGAGTTTAGTGCAGATAAATTTATGCAATCTTTTGGTATAAGAAACTCTTTTGATGAAGGCGGTCGTAGAAAAATTCAATATATGCTTGGAGACAAAGGAGCTCAAGAATTTTATAATTTTGCATCATATATGAAAGCAATAGGAGAAACAAAGTTATCTGATCCCTCTCAATTCTTAGCAAGAAGACTTACACTTGGTGGTGGAATAGCTGGTGGATTAATATTTGGAGCTCCTGGTTTTATCGCATCTGCTGCTTTACTTTTATTATCTAGAAGAGCTGGACAAATATTAACCGATCCTGTTGCAATAAGAGCTATGAACGATGCCTTACTACCAGAAGAAACTTTAAAATTACTAAGAGGAGAAACATTAGGCACAGGAACACCAAAAGCTACATTTTTGCCTGGCAGAGATTATTATTCAGGTAGAAGCATAAATACAATAGTGGATGCATTAAAAGTAAATGGTATTTTGGGTAAAGGTAAAGCTGTCACCGAATCTGCAATGAAGTTAGGTTTGACAAGAAAAAGAGATGCTTTAGCAAGATTTATAAATTATTTAGGAACTGAAGATAAAGATATACCAAGAGTTGATCCAAGAACAATAAGTGAAACTGATATCATAGATAAATTGTCAGCTTTGCCAATGTCCATACCGGAACCTTTGTTTGAAGATAACATTCCTGATATCGTTGAAGAAAATATGTTTGCAAACGATTTTAGTGGATCATCAGGAAATGTGGATGAGGATAATAGTTTAGTTGCAATGATTGATACATCCATAAAAAATAATGTAATAGTAGATCAAGAAGAAGAAGAAAGGGATAGAGAAGAATATCAATCAGTGTTAGGTGATTTAGAATTAGAAAGTCCAATTGCTGCNCCTCAAGCACCAACACCACCGAATACCGGNCAAGTAACATCTCAACAAGTTGCAGGGTTGTTTCCAAATGATCCATTAAGTATTGAAATTGCAAGAAGGAGACAAAGTGGCTAGAAAATCAGCATTACAAAAGATAGAGCATCATGAAAGAATTTGCAGATACATGCAAAAACAAACATTTGAAAGAATAGATAGAATGGAATCAAGGATCGCTAGAATGGAAAAGTTTATAATATGCGCTATGGGTGCGATTCTTTTAGCTGTACTTTCAAACCATATGTAGTATTAATACTACATGCTGCCAACAATACAGATCAAAGATAATTTTTTAGACGAAAAAGAATTTAAAATTTTAACAAATAACATTGATAAAATTACTTATGCTCCAATGACTAATCCAGATAATTATGGGTTTAGACATCATTTTGAAATAAGTCCCAAAAACGCATGGTTCTTTACTAAGATTAAGAAACAATTTTTTCCAGAGGTTAATTTAAAAGTAACTGAATCATCTTATCATTTAAGACACAATACTAAAAAAGTTTTATCACATTATGATGAGGCTGACTATAATTTCATTCTTTATCTTGTGGGTGAGGAATTGGTTTATAATGGCACTGGATTTTATTATAAAAATAAATTAAATACATATTTAGGTTTTGTTGAAAATAGAGCTTTATTTTTTGATGGAAAAAATAACATTCATACAGATTTACAAGCATTAGGAGAAAGTTCACCCAGATACTCTATAAATATATTTTATGAAACTTTTTAAAAAATATCCTTATAAACACTACAATAGATTTTCTGATGAAAAAGGTAGGAAATATTTAGTTGACAATATAAAAGTTCCGAGTGTTACCACCATACTTAGTAGAACAAAAGATATGACACAACTAAATGATTGGCGTAGAAGAGTGGGTAATGCAGAAGCTGATAAAATAATGAATCAAGCATCAACAGTAGGAACAGAAATGCATAAGGTTTTAGAATACAGTCTTAATGGTCAAGGTTATTTTAACATGATGGATGAAGGCACAAAACCTAGAATGATGGCTAAAACAATATTAGAAAATATTAAATTAGACGAGATATGGGGTAATGAGGTTAGTTTAGAATATAAAAATATGTTTGCAGGTACATGTGATTTAACAGCTATTGCTTATGGAAAACCCAGCATAGTAGATTGGAAGCAATCAAATAGACTTAAAAAAGAGGAGTGGGTTGATGATTATAAGCATCAACTAGGTGCCTATTATTTAGCCCATACGCTCAATTACGGGCCCATAGAGCAGGGGGTAATAGCAATTTGTACCCGTGACCTCCAATATCAAGAGTTCAGGCTCTCAGAGGCTGATTTGCAAGAATATGCAGATAAATTTTTAGAGAGAGTTGAGAAGTTTAAAAAGCTAGATTAACCAAGATTTTAACTCTTCTTCACCTAAAGTCTTTGCCGCAATCCTGCCTTTATTAACCAAAGATTTCATAATGGCCTCATCAAGGGTATTTTTAGTGACTATATCACAATAAACTACAGAACCTTTCTGACCCATACGATGTGCCCTATCCTCAGATTGCATTCTAACCTCTAAATTGTAATTATTAGAATAATAAATTACTGTATTACAGGCTGTTAAAGTAAGACCAAAACCTCCAGTTGTTGGGTTAATTACTATAAATCTTGTATCCTTATCTTCTTGTATTCTTCTTACTGCCTCTTTTCTATCCTCTACGTCAACAGCACCATAAATAGANACTGTGCTATTTTTGCCATACTTGTGTTGCAAAAATGCAACAATCTCATTAATATTGTATATGTAATTAGCNAAGANAATTACCTTTCCACTTGTTTCTTCAATAATCTCTTCTAANGCATTTAATTTTTGTTTATGTAATTCAACTATTTCACCATCATCATTTTTTGTAAAACCATTACATACCTGATGAAGTTTAATAATTTCTGTTAATTTATTTGAAAAAGAGATGGTGCTGTCTTCAACTATTGCTAGCGCTCTCTGTTTTAGGGTTTCATATAACTCAAGATTTTTACCCTCAAGCTGTACATATCTTCTTTGCCTTATTTTTGGTTTAAGATCTAAACACTGATCTTTTCTAATTCTTGTTGAAAACAACCTAAGTCTTTCTTCTAATTCATCTAACCTTTTGTAATATTTAGGAACAGAGATAAATCTACCTGAACCAACAGGTATATCACCCATTTCAGCATATCTATTTCTAAATGTTAAATAACTACTAAAACCTAAAAGATCTGGACTTAAGAAAGCACATTGTGTAAATAAATCTAATGGAGATTTTGTTATTGGCGATCCTGTTAATATGCGCCTTATATGCGATAGTGGCCGTAGTCTTAAAATATTTTTTGTTCGTTTTGCTTGTCGGTTTTTTATTGTGGTGGATTCATCCAATACTACAAAGTTTTGTTTATTTTTANATAAATAATCAGCACAAGCATCTAATCCCCTTTTAGTTGATAAAGCCTCTACGTTAATTAGAAACATTCTAAACTCAGAACACTTATTTAAAACATCATATTGTTTTGGTTTATCTATGTTCCATTTAAATATCCTATATTTTATATTATTAGGTAAATGTGTTTGTATTTCATCTTCCCATATTGTATAAACTGATTTTGGTGCAATAATTAAAACTGCATTTATCTTTTGTTTTAAATATAAGTAAGCAAAATTATCAATAGTTACTTTAGTTTTACCAGTGCCCATCTCCATAAAGTAAGCCCACTGTGATTCTTCTGCAGATTCTTTCAAGGCGTTCCTTTGATGTTCGTATGGTTTTGTTTTATACGGGTATGTCCACATCCTGTTGCTTTATAAATTTTTTTATTGATTTATGCAAGGAGTTAATTTAAGAGGTGTGCAGGAGGAAAATATGGATATAGAAAAAATGTCATCCATGGGCATTGGTCAGCATGATGTAAAATCAATTTCTGAAAAATGCCGACAACTCAAAGATCTCCAAGAGCAACTCAAAAAAAAGAATGAAGAACTTGACCATATCAAATTCAAAGTAAGAGATATGGAAGAGCGAATCATTCCTGAAATGATGCAGGAAGCAGGAGTATCATTACTTAAACTAAGTGATGGTTCGCAAGTAGAGGTAAAACCTTTTTACGCTGCTAAAATTCCTGAGTCTAGGGTTGAAGAAGCATTTGGTTGGTTGCGATCTAACGGTCATGAAGATTTAATCAAGAATACCGTTACTGCTTCCTTTAACAGGGGACAGGACAACCAAGTTGCAGAACTTATAAAAGTATGTGAGCAATTTAACTTTACTTATAATCAAAAACAAAAAGTAGAGCCAATGACACTCAAAGCTTTTGTAAGGGAGCAAGTTGAAGGTGGTAAAAAATTACCTTTTGATTTGTTTGGAGTATACATCGCTAACAAAACGAAAATAACAACGAAGGAGTAACAATGTCGATAAAGAGAAACGTAAAGTTCAAAGACGAACAAGCGACAGGCACTGACGTAGAAGTAAAGAAGACTGGCGCAATTGCAGCTTTTAATATTGAAAAGTTTGCAGACACAGGGTTTGATAATGTTGACGCAAAAAGTTTAGCATTACCATTCCTAAAAGTGTTAGGACAACTCTCTCCACAAGTGACTCAAGGAGATAGTTTATTCATACAAGAGGCTAGACCAGGTATGATCTATAACACTGTAACAGATGAATTATTTGATGGTGCAAAAGGCATCAACGTAATTCCTTGTTATTATAAACTTGAGTACATTGAGTGGCAGGATAGAGATAAAGGTGCAGCAGCACCTGTAAATGTTTATCCAGCAGATTCTGATATCATGAGTAAAACCACTCGTGGTGATGACGGTAAGGATAGATTACCAAATGGTAATTATGTTGAGGAGACAGCTTCTCATTATGTCCTTATTGTTGAGCAGGATAAAAACTCAACAGCACTAGTGACAATGAAATCTACCCAAAGGAAAAAATCCAAGAAGTGGAATTCTATGATGATGTCACTTAGACAAAANAGGAAAAATGGTCAGGGTAGTTTTAGACCTGCACCATTTACTCAAATCTATACTATGAAAACTGTATTGGAAAAAAACAATAAAGGATCTTGGTATGGTTGGGAGATAGAACACCAGGGAGCAGTTGGTAGCGAAGAGCTAATGAAAACAGCATACGAATTTTATGAAAGTTGTAAAAAAGGTGCTGTAAGAGTAAACCATCAAAAAGAGGAGCAAAGTCCAAAGACTCCATTCTAATTTATGGTAATACTTGACAAAACCCTGGAGGAGTTTGTAGAACTCTTCCAGGGCTCCAACACATATTTTGGTGTTTCCAAACCTACAGGAAAGAAAAATTCTAAAGGTAAGGCAGAATACAAACATTGGTTAGAACCTCAACCAATGACATTAGACCATTGGAAACAACATTTAACAGGAGAATCATATTATGGAAGTGTCCCAATTAGAGATGATAATACATGCAATTGGGGTGTCATCGATGTTGATCGTTATAATATACAGCATAAGGAAGTTATTAAAACGATACGACAAAGAGGATATCCGTTAGTACCGTATAGATCAAAATCAAATGGATTACATTTGATAATACACGTTGATGGTGTTGTTCCAGCATCATCAATGCGTAAAAAATTAATAGAGATAGCATCAGATTTAGGTATCAATGATACCACCACAGATATTTTTCCAGCACAAGACGAAGTAGATTTAACACCAGATAATTGGGATGATAAAAGAAAAGGTAATTTTGTAAATTTACCTTATCAAAAAGCACATATGACAACTAGAGTTGCTATGGATAATGAAGGTAACTCAATAAAGATTGAAGATTTATACGAGTTTGTAAAAACTTACAGAGTTACACCAGCAGAATTTAAAAAAATTAAAATATTTCAAGATGATGAAACAAAAGATTACCCACCTTGCGTAATAAATTTTATGAAAAACAAAATACAAAAAGGTGAAGGTAGAAATGATGCAATGTTTAATGTTGCTGTATTAGCAAAAAAAATTAATCCTGACCCTGTAATGTATGAAGAGTGGACTAGAGAGATGATGTCTAAGGTATGCTCAGAAAAATTACATCCAAAAGAACTACAAAATATTTTTAAAGGTGTTGAAAATAAAGAATATGCATACAAATGTAAAACTTCTATTGCAAGAATGCACTGTGTATCTAGTGAATGCATTAAAAGAAAGTTTGGGATAGGTGCTAATGAAGCCTTACCTGAGGTAGGTAAACTTCAAAAAGTAAACTCATATCCTGAGCCATACTGGATTTTACCTATTCAAGGTAAATCAATTAGATTATCAACAAAGCAATTATATCAACAACAATTATTAGGAGAACAGCTTTTAAATTATGATATTGTTTGGAGACCATTAAAACCTACTAAAAGAGATCCAGATCCATATAGAGATTGGCTTGAAGAGCTCATGTCAAATAAACAAGATATGGAAGGATTCGATTCTTATGAAGAAGGACAAGACGTGTTTAATTCAAGAATGTCTAGATTTTTAGAAGATGTTGAGGATACTACAGAATTTGACCAGATTGACTCTGGCAATATTTGGAGAGATGATACAGATATGAGATTTAAATTAGAAACATTTAGATCTTTCATGAAAAAAATGGGGTACAATTGGAATGAAAAAGAATGTACTAAATTTTTAGAACAAGGAGGTGCAAAGCCTAAAAAGAAATTTAAAAATATAGATAGTAGACACTGGGTAGTGTCGCTACCAAAACAATCAGAGCATAAAAATAAAGATGTCAAATTTACTAAAACAAAAGCTGCGTGGGAAGACAATTAAAATATTTGGACCTCCAGGCACAGGTAAAACAGAAAACCTACTCAAAAGAGTTCAACGTTATCTTAAACAAGGTTATTCACCAGATGAAATTTGTTACATATCATTTACTAACAAAGCAGTTGATGAATGTGTTGCTAGAGTTAGAAAAAGATTTAAAGAATATGATGAAGATGATTTTAAGTATTTTAGAACATTACATTCTTTGGCTAGGCAACAGTTTGCAGAGATACCCGTATTAGATCCAAAAGCAGATCTATTAATGTTTCACACACAGTATGGAACTGTAAAAGTAAATTACAAAGAAGGGCACGATGATCAGAAAGTTTATAATAATTGGTCTTTACAAATCTATGATCGTGCAAGAAATATGAAGGTTGACCCAGTTTGGTTATATAAACAGCAGTCAAGAAAAGCTGTTAGATTACAACAGTTTAAATCAATCATAGCTGGATACGAGCAATTTAAAACAATGGAATTAGAGAGCGGACAACGAACACCGGATAGATTAGATTTTACAGACATGGT
>FUFK010067086.1_pt1 | contig 74473 bp, 67 predicted proteins | sample 1021851 | NCBI WGS metagenome assembly FUFK01 (sample SAMEA51879418, study PRJEB19060) | metagenome | reverse complement strand
CAGAGATGGCCGCAGCCGCAGCTGCACGCGAAGCCGCACGCGAGGCCGCCGAGGCCGCGGAGGCCGCAGACGGCGACGGCGATGCAGGCGAGGCCGCGCCTGCTGCGAGCAGCGACGAGGCATCCGCGGAGTAGTGCGCTCGCCGCGTACGCACTCGACACCCTGCGGGCTGCCACGCTCATGTCCGATCCCTGGCTGATCGTGGGTCTGGGGAATCCCGGACCCGAGTACGCCGCGACCCGACACAACATCGGAGCGATGGCCGTCGACGTCATAGCCGGCAGCACGAGCGCGACGCTGTCCCGACACAAGAAGGTGCACGCCTGCATCGCCGAAGCCCATCTCGGTTTCCCCGGCGATCGGGTGTCGGTCATCGCCTGCGCTCCGTTGTCCTACATGAACGAAAGCGGCGGACCCGTCAAGGCCGCCATGAACTTCTACCGAATTCCTCCTGAGCGACTCGTCGTTGTGCACGACGAACTCGACATCGACTTCGCCANCCTTCGCATCAAGAAGGGTGGAGGTGACGGTGGGCACAACGGCCTGAAGAGCATCCGCTCCGCGATCGGAACCGGGGACTATTTCCGGATCCGGCTCGGCATCGGACGCCCCGTCGGTCGGCAAGCCCCCGCGGACTACGTCCTGCAGGCGTTCTCGAGTCAGCAACGCGCGGACCTTCCCGCCTTCTTGTCCCGATGCGCGGAGGCCGCCGAGACCTTGATTCGACAAGGCCTCGACGTGGCGCAGAATGCCTACAACGAACGGTCGTCCAGCGGTGACGATGCCAGCGCAGGAGGGAAGGGATGAACGATCCACGTTCCGATGCCGCCATCTCCCGCGACGTCGCCCAGGACGCCGGTCAACTCCTGCTGCGGATACGACAGGACTTCATCGCCGAACACGGTCCTATCGGGGATAAAGAGACGGCGAACATGCTGCGCGATCGAGCCGATGCGGCGTCGAACGATCTGATCCTGGACTTCCTTTCCTCGGCTCGACCACAAGACGCGGTACTGAGCGAAGAAGCCAAAGACGACCCATCGCGCCTGGACTCCGAGCGGGTGTGGATCGTCGACCCCCTTGATGGAACGTGGGAGTACGGACAAAACCGCGCGGATTTCGCTGTCCACGTGGCGTTGTGGGCGGCGGGAGAACTGCACGCGTGCACCGTCGACCTCCCGGCCCAAGGCATCACACGCAGCGTGCTCGACGACACCGTCGAGACGGCGGTGGATCCGACCCGCCCGATACGGATGGTGGCCTCGCGGAGCAGGCCGCCGGCCACCCTTCAGGCCACCTGCAACGCGCTCGGACGTCTTCTTTCGGACGCAGGAATCACCGACCGCGGCGTGGAGGTGGTCGACGTCGGGTCGGTCGGCGCGAAAGTCAACGAGATTCTGAGCCAGCGCGCGGACGTCTACCTCCACGACACCGGGTTCTACGAATGGGACGTTGCCGCGCCGTACGGGGTCGCGGCGCATTACGGCCTGCGCTGCTCGAACACCACCGGTGAGCCCATCACCTTCAACCACATGCCGCCGTATGTGAACAATCTCGTGGTCGCGTACCCGGTCCTTTACCCGCACGTGATGCGCGCCCTGACCGAGACTGCCGAACGGTGAGCCTCCGCGGACTAGTAGACGATCTCGATCGACATCCTCCGTACGTGCGGGTCGATCAACTCGCATCCGATGCGACAGCCCAGGACGTTGACGTGCACGCTGACCTCGGCATGCACGCCATCACTGTCAGCCGCATCAAGCGATCAACGACCAACCCGATCCTGGTGCTCACCGCCACCGGCTCGGGTGCCGACGACATGGCCGCGGCCATCGGAGACTTCGCGCCCGACGTAAGGGTCGCGACGTTCCCGTCGTGGGAAACCCTCCCGCACGAACGACTGTCCCCGTCCTTCGACACGGTCGGGCGGCGAACCCACCTGCTGCGCCGAATCGCCCACGCGGATCCGCAGGATCCGTTGCTGCTACCCGTCGACGTAGTCGTGGCGTCCGTTCGGGCCGTCGTTCAGCCGATCTCGTCCTCGGTGATCGAGGCCGCTCCAGTTCGCGTGCGAGCCGGTGACCGCGTCGATCTGACGGCGTGCGTCGAAGCCCTTGTCGGACTTGGGTATGAGCGTGTCGATCTCGTCGAGCGACGTGGACAGGTCGCGGTGCGCGGAGGCATCGTGGACGTCTTTCCGCCGAGTGAGGAGCACGCCGTCCGCATCGAGTTCTGGGGGGACGACGTCGAGGAAATTCGGCACTTCTCGGTCACCGATCAACGATCCCTCGATCTACTCGAGCACGGACTTATGGCTCCTGCGGTACGAGAACTACTGCTCACCGACGGCGTGAGGGCAAAGGCCCGCGAATTGGCCATCGGTGCTCCTGGGATAGCGGAGATGTCTCAGAAGATCGCCGCAGGAATCCCGGTCGAAGGAATGGAGTCTCTGACCGCACTTCTCGATGTGTCCATGGTGACCCTCGTTGATCTTCTTCCACGCGGAACACAGATCGTCGTCAGCGAGCCGGAGCGCGTCGCGGCCCGGGCGTCGGACGTGATGCGGACCGCGCAGGAGTTCCTCGAAGCGGGATGGCACAGCGCAGCCGTTGGCGCGGATGTGCCGATCGACATCGAACCCGCCGCCTACCGGACCTTGGACGAGGTGCACGACAACGCCCGGGCACGTGGATGTCGATGGTGGACCCTTAACCCCCTGCCCTCGATAGAACCGGATGTTGACCTCGGCGCCCGCGCTACCCGGGAGTATCGGGGCGACTCCGAAGAAGCATTCGCCGACATCCGCGGGTGGCTCGCGGAAGGACGCAACGTCGTCGTGACGGCGGGAGGGAAAGGCCCCCTTGAGCGGCTCGGTGAGGAGATGGCTCACAGCGACATCCCGTCCAGAATCGAAGACGAGGTGACGAGTGCGCCGGATGGGGTCGTGCACTTGGTTCGCAGCCACTGTCGCCAGGGTTTCGTCCTGCCGACTCTCGCGCTGATCACCGAAGGAGATCTGCTCGGGCAGCGAACGAGCGCCACCGATGGGCAGCGTCTCCCGAGTCGTCGTCGCAAGACCATCGATCCATTGACCTTGGCAACCGGGGATTTTGTCGTGCACGAGCATCACGGTGTCGGTCGATACATCGAAATGGTCCGACGAACGGTGCAGGGAGCCGAACGGGAGTACCTGATCATCGAGTACGCACCCAGTAAACGCGGTCAACCGGCAGATCGACTTTTCCTTCCGATGGACCAACTCGACATGATCACCCGGTACGTGGGGGGTGAATCGCCGAGCGTGCATCGCCTCGGGGGGAGTGATTGGGCGAAGACAAAGGGCAGAGCGCGCAAGGCGGTCAGAGAAATCGCCGGTGAACTGGTGCGCTTGTATGCGGCCCGCCAAGCGAGCACCGGGCACGCCTTCGCACCGGACACTCCCTGGCAGCGAGAGCTCGAAGATGCGTTCGCGTATGTCGAGACGCCCGATCAGTTGGCCTGTATTGATGAGGTCAAAGTTGATATGCAACGCCTCACGCCGATGGATCGACTCGTCTGTGGTGATGTCGGGTATGGAAAGACGGAAATTGCAGTGCGGGCCGCATTCAAGGCCGTCCAAGATGGCAAGCAGGTCGCGATCCTCGTGCCGACGACCCTTCTGGTCCAACAGCACCTTGCGACATTCGGCGAGAGGTACGCCAGTTTCCCGGTGCGGATCGCGGCGCTATCTCGTTTTACGGCGGACAAAGAGCGGAGCAACGTGTTGTCGGGCATGACCGACGGATCGATCGACATCGTCATCGGGACGCATCGATTGCTGACTCCGGAGGTTCGATTCAAGGATCTCGGGCTCGTCATCGTCGATGAAGAACAAAGGTTCGGAGTCGAGCACAAAGAGCATCTCAAGGCCCTGCGCGCGAACGTCGATGTGCTGTCCATGTCGGCGACGCCAATTCCGCGAACGCTCGAGATGGCGGTCACCGGTATCCGAGAAATGTCGGTGATTCAAACACCGCCAGAAGAGCGGCATCCGGTGCTGACGTACGTGGGCCCTTANGACGATAAGCAGATCGCGGCGGCGATCCGTCGGGAGTTGCTGCGCGATGGTCAGGTCTTCTTCGTTCACAATCGGGTCGAGTCCATCGAGCGAGCAGCGCGACGGGTCCAGGATCTTGTGCCGGAAGCTCGTGTCGCCGTCGCGCACGGTCAGATGGCCGAGGGGCGACTCGAGCAGGTCATCGTCGATTTCTGGGACAAGAACATCGACGTTCTCGTGTGTACGACGATCGTCGAGTCCGGGATCGACATCGCGAATGCCAACACGTTGATCGTCGACCGGGCGGACACCTTCGGCCTGTCTCAACTGCACCAACTTCGTGGTCGCGTGGGGCGCAGCCGCGAGAGGGCGTACGCGTATCTGCTGTACGACCCCAACAAGCCACTCACCGAAACGGCGCACGAACGGCTGGCGACGATCGCGCAGCGAACAGATCTGGGATCAGGTATGCAGATCGCCCTGAAGGACTTGGAGATCCGAGGTGCAGGCAACCTGCTGGGGGGTGAGCAAAGCGGCCACATTGCCGACGTCGGCTTCGACTTGTACGTCCGTCTCGTCGGTGAGGCTCTCGCCGAGCACAAAGCCGGCGCGGGCGCGGGAGATGACGAAACACCCGAGGTCAAAGTCGAACTGCCGATAACCGCGCATCTGCCGGAGCAGTACGTGTCGGCGGAACGGCTTCGGCTGGAGGCGTACAAGCGACTGGCAGACGCCCGCAGCGACGAGCAGGTGGACGACGTCGCTGCCGAACTCGTCGATAGGTACGGACCGCTCCCACCGGAAGCGGAAACCCTGGTGAGCGTTGCGCGCTTTCGCGTGCACTGCCAAACAGCGGGTCTTCGCGAAGTCATCGCCCAAGGCAGTGGCGTACGCCTGCACCCCGTGGAACTACCCGAGTCGGCCCAAATGCGCATCAGCCGCCTATACCCGCGCACGACCATCAAGCCGGCCGTCCGTACGATCATCGTGCCGCGTCCGACTGCGAGTTCCGCGATCGGAGCGGCCGCGTTGAAGGACCAGGACTTGCTGGCGTGGGCCGACGAACTTGTGGGAGTGGTTCGAGGTGCCCCGGCGCAGCAGAAGACGAAGGATGGAGCGGTCGAGGGTGAATAGCCGGAGAGCGGGCGTGGTTGCAGCTGTCGCCGCAAGCGTCCTCGTGTTGAGTGGTTGCGCGTCCGCCACCCCGGGAGCTGCCGCGGTGGTGGGGAACGAGCGAATCTCCGAACGTGACCTGACCGAGCAGGTGGAGCAGGTGCTGCGCGCACAGGGACGACCGGTCGACTCGGCCTCCGAAGCCCTGGTGGTGACCACCCTCGATCGGATGATCACGACTCAACTCGTCGAGCAGTTGGCGGCCGAGAACGAGGTTGTCGTCACGCAGGGGGAATTGGACGCGACCATTGCGAACTACGTCGAAGCCTCCGGAGGGCGCGAAGCGTTCCAGAACACGCTGCTGGCCCAGGACCTCGCACCCGACGACATCGATGAGTTGTTTCGCGTGAACCTCTTGGCGCAGAAAATGGGCGTGCTGTTCGATCCGAGCGGAACCCCGGAGACTCAATCGTCCGCGATCTTCGCGGCCGTTGCCGCCTACAGCGAGGAAGTCGGCACCACGGTGAGCCCACGCTACGGACAGTGGGACCCGGCCGGTTTGCTGGTGGGTCCAACCCCGAATGATCTGTCTGTCCCGATTCAGATTTCCTGACCGGACGCGCACGCAGAAATCGGATACATGGCGAAGCGCGGGGAGATGGCGAAGCCCGGGGAAACAGCGAAGCGCGGGGAGAGTGTCCTCGATCTGATCGAGGTGATGGATCGGCTTCGATCACCGGGTGGCTGCCCGTGGGATGCACGCCAAACGCACGAGAGTCTCGTCGAGTACCTCGTCGAGGAGGCCTACGAGACCGTCGAAGCGATCGAAGGCAGCGATGACTCCGGCTTGCGCGAGGAACTCGGGGATCTTTTGCTGCAGGTTGTCTTCCATGCACGCATTGCTCAGGAGCGAGGGGAGGAGGGCTGGGACATTGACGACGTCGCTCGTGGCATCGTCGAAAAATTGATCCGGCGCCACCCACACGTCTTCGCGGACGTCGATGCGGACACCGCTGAGCAAGTGGAAGCCAACTGGCATGCGCTGAAAGCCGAGGAGAAGGGGCGCGCATCGGTGACGGACGGCATCCCCGAACACCTGCCAGCGCTACTTCGGGCATCGAAGGTGCACTCGCGCAGCACGTCCCTCGGTGACGCGGTTCCGGATCTGGAATCACACGACGCGGCTGCCCTCGTCCTTGATTCCGTCGACGGTGAGGAAGATCTCGGTGAGTTTCTCCTCGCGGTCGCGTCCCTTGCTCGGGACGGAGGCTGGGATGCCGAAGCAGCGTTGCGGCAAGCGGTCCGACGCCGGATCAGCTCGATACGAGAGGTAGAGAGTCGGTGAACGACGCAACAGCACAATTTCGCCGGCTCGCAGAGGACTCGATCGACGCTGCGCTCGAAGCCGATCCGGTAGGCGCGACCTGGCTCGGCGATCACCGATTCGATGACCGGTTGCCCGACTACTCACCCGAAGCCCAGGCGTCACGGTCGAGACAAATCGACGATCAATTGACCGCCATCGATGCGATCGACGATGTGGAACTCGATGTCGTCGACCTGGTCGATCTCGAGATCTTGCGGTCGAGACTCCAGCGCGAGGCTTTCGAGATCGACGAGCTCGCAAGTGCACAGTGGAACCCGATGGAGTGGAACCCGGGGACGGCGTTGCACTTGCTGCTCTCGCGTGATTTCGCTCCGTGGCCAGAACGTCTCGCGAGTATCCAGTCGCGCCTATCTGCCATCCCCGAGTTCCTCGACACTGCTCGCCGGTCGCTCGATTCCATGCCGCATATCCATGTGGAAACAGCCATCGGTCAACTGACCGGAACGCGCGCCGTCGTCACCGATGCCATCGGCGAGCAGTGCGCGGTGAACGAGACCGACCTCCCTGCGGGAGTCGATGCTGCCGTCGCAGCTATCGACGAACACATCGCGTGGCTCAACGAACAACTACCCGTCAGCACTCGTAGTCCACGACTGAACCAGCGGATTTACGCCGGAGTGCTGTGGCACTCGCTTGATGACGCCACCAGCGCCAATCACTTGCTGCGCGAGGCGGAAGCGCACCTAGACGAGGTCACCGGTCGCATGCGCGAGGCGGCCGCCGAGTATCTCGATGAATCCGTGCACGCCGACCGCGTGGTGCGACGGGCCTTAGAGCGCGTTGCCGCCGAGGCGGTCGTGACCGACAGCACCGTGTTGCCGCTGGTCCGCGAGGCCCTGGAGCACGCCACCGACTTCGTTCGCGATCGGGAGTTGGTGTCGATTCCACAACAAGACACCGAGGTCATCGAAATGCCGGAGATCCATCGGGGAGTGGCGGTGGCCTACTGCGATGCTCCCGGACCCTTGGAAGAGGCGTCGGTGCCCACCTACGTCGCCGTCTCGCCGACGCCGGGGTCGTGGGATCAAGAGCGGGTCGCGTCGTTCTACCGCGAGTACAACGCGATGTTGCTGCACGACCTCACGATCCACGAAGCCATGCCCGGCCACGTTCTTCAATTGGCCCACGCGGCCCGAGCGCAGACACCCACCCGCGTCCGCCGCTTCGGATTCAGCGGCGTCTTCGTCGAAGGCTGGGCGGTGTATGCCGAGGAGCTCCTGCTCGATAACGGGTACGCACCGGAAGATTCACCGCAGTCCGCACTCGCGATCCGACTCCAGCAATTAAAGATGCAGGCCCGAATGGCCATCAACACGATCTTGGACATCCGCGTCCACTCCATGGAGATGAGTGAAGATGAGGCGCTACGGCTGATGACGTTCGGTGGCTTTCAGGAAGAAGGGGAAGCGATTGGCAAGTGGCGCAGGGCCCTGCTGACCGCTGGACAACTGCCGACCTATTTCGTGGGCTACCAAGCGGTCCGGAGTATCGCAAATGATCTTCGTGTCGTGCACCCGGACTGGTCTGACCGGCAGGTTCACGACCTGATGCTNAGTCATGGATCTCCGGCGCCGCGGCACCTGCGCACCCTGATCGGTATCTGACAAGACCGTGCGTGGCCTGCGGAATTTACGCGACTCGAACAGNTTCGATATGACGCGACGACAGGTTTCCGGCAGGCTCGAGCCATGAGACGACGCACCTTGTGGGTGAACGTGGGTATCGGCGTTGCCATCGCTGCCGTTCTGGGGCTGATCGTGGTGTCCCTGCGACCGTCCTCGCAGGCCCCCGAGCAGCGAACCGTCACCGTCGCCCGTGGAGACGTGACCGCGACCGTCACCGCAAGTGGCACGGTCGCGCGGTCCGGTGTCGTCGACCTCACTTTCGCGACGCCCGGGATCGTGACGTCGGTCGATGTCGCAGCCGGGGACGTGGTGTCCGCAGGCGACGTGGTCGCCACCGTGGACGATACGGCGGCCCGCCAGCAACTGGCAGCCGCCGAGTCAACATTGGCGCAAGCCGTGCAGACGTCTGCGTCGAGTGACGCCTCCGTTTCCTCCGCGAGTGCCGCCTTGTCCGATGCGTCGCGAGTCGCTCAGCAGACGAACAAGCGAAACAAGTTGGCCGTGGAGCAGGCGCAGGAGTCGTTGGCCGTTGCCGAGGACCTCTGGGACGAATCCTGTCTGGACCTGACGAATGCCATGTGTCCCAACCCGTCGGCGCAGGCGCAGTTGCGAAGCGCCCAGGCAAGCGTTGACTCCGCGCAGCGGGCCTTCGACTCGTCGGTAGAGAACGCAGCCAACAATGCAATCGGCTACGACGTGTCCGTCAATCAGGCCGGGGAATCCCTCACCCAACGCCAGAACCAGGAGAACAGCGCCTGCGAAGGTGCCGGCTCGGAGACGGCCGCCTGCACCAGCGCCCAGACCGCCACACTCGCGGCTCAGCAGGCGTACGACTCCGCCGTTCGGGCCCGGACAACCGGGCTCCTCGTGGACCAGCAGGCCCAACAAACGGCATCGTTGAGTCTGGCGAGTGCGAATGTCGCCGTGCAGCAAGCCCAGACAGAATTGCGAAAGGCCGGAGACGACGCCGTCCGTAACGCCCGTCAAGCACTCGAGACCGCGGAGCGTGTCTACCGACAAGGCAAGGTCGCTGGTGAGCAGTCCGTCTCGGCCGCCCGCGCCTCGTTGACATCAGCTCTGGCCTCGCAAGAAACGGTGCAACTGCCCGACGGTGCGGAAGTGACAGCCGCGCAGGCCGCTATCGAATCGGCGGAAGTGGCGGTCGAGGTCGCGCAACAAGCCGTGGATGACACTCGGCTTGTCACGCCGGTCGATGGGGTCATCGGTTCCGTGCCGTATGTCGTTGGTGAGGTGGCTACCGCATCGGGCGCGCAAGGCGGGATCACCGTGTTGCCCGACGGTCCGATCGAAGTGGTCGCGAACTTCGCTGAGTCCGACGCGGCCAAGGTGCGCGTGGGTTCGCCCGCCACGATCACNTTNGACGCGTTGGCCGGAGAGCGNGCNGAGGGAACCGTNGTGTCNATNGACCCGGTGGGAANNACGAGCANCTCCGGNTTGATCACNTACGGAGTNCGGGTGCAGGTCATCGACGNCCCGACGACGGTGCGNGAAGGCATGACNGCGTCGGTCTCGGTCTTGGTCGATGAGGCGNTCGANGTNNTGGTGGTTCCGCAAAGCGCCGTCACAGGAACCGACGANCGCGCNGCCGTCCTCGTNCAGCGNACNGAGGGAGCGGAGACANCGACCGACAAGGTGCGAGTCATTCTCGGTCTGCAAGGAGACGCNGGAGTGGAGATCACCGCCGGCGTCGACGAAGGGGACGTTCTGGTGATCCCGTCGGCCGACGATGTGTCCTTCCCCGACGGAGGGGTTCCTGGATCGGAGTCCGACGATGGTCCCTTCGGCGATGGCGACGAATCGTGACGGCAGTCGTCGAGATGCACGACATCACCAAGGTCTATGGCCAAGGTGAGGCCGAGGTGCGCGCCGTCGATGGAATCTCTCTCACCGTGGAGCCGGGGGAGTACGTCGCGATCATGGGCGCATCGGGATCCGGGAAATCGACGGTGATGAACATCATCGGAGCTCTCGACGTGGCGACGTCGGGAACATACAAAATCGACGGCGTGGATATCGGGGATCTTGACGACGACGCTCTCTCCCTGGTGCGCAACCGACGAATCGGGTTCATCTTCCAGGCGTTCAACCTGATACCGCGGATGAGCGCGGCATCGAACGTGGAGTTGCCGCTGATGTATCGGGGGGTGCGTCGATCCGAACGGCGTCGACGAGCGCTGGATGCTCTCGCGAAGGTTGGCCTTGCTGATCGCTCTCATCATCAACCCAACGAGCTCTCCGGTGGGCAGCAGCAGCGCGNCGCGGTTGCTCGTGCCCTGGCGATGGAACCCTCGCTCATGCTGGCCGATGAGCCGACCGGCAACCTTGACTCTCGGTCGACAGCAGACGTTCTGGACCTTCTCGATGAAATTCACGCCGAAGGAAAGACGATCGTGATCATCACTCACGAGGACGACGTGGCGGAACGCGCCGGCCGGGTGGTCACCCTGCGAGATGGCAAGGTCGAATCCGATGTGTTGGCGGCTGCCCGATGATCTTCATTGAGGCGCTCCGCAGTGGCTGGCAAGCCATTCTCGCCAACCGACTCCGCTCAATCCTGACCACGCTCGGCATCATGATCGGTGTCGCCGCGGTGATCATCCTCGTCGCCTTCGGGCAGGGGGCCTCCAACTCGGTGACCTCCAGCATCCAGTCTTTGGGCAGCAATCTGCTGTATGTGACGCCGGAGAACCCCAACCGGGATGGCGAAATCGTCAACCCATCCGTCCAAGAGTTGACAGTGGACGATGCGATCGCCTTGAACGATCCGGTGCGGGCCCCCGATATTGCCGGTGCCGCGCCCGAGAGACGCACGGCGGTCACGTGCACCAGCGAGGACCGCAGTCACTCGACGCAAATCGTGGGAACCTGGCCTTCCTTTTTCTCTATTACCAACTCACCCGTGTCGGCCGGTGCATATTTCAATAACGCCGATGAACTATCCGCTCGAAGAATCACCGTCATCGGATCAACGGTTGCCGAAAGCCTGTTCCCCGAATCTGATCCGCTCGGACGCCAAATCGCCTGCAACGGTGTCCCGTTCACCGTCGTTGGCGTGCAGGCGGAGAAGGGAGGGGCGTTCGCCAACCCGGACGATGTCGTGATCGCACCCTTGTCGGCGGTGGAGAACTCGATCACCGGGTACGGGGAAGTGTCAGCTATTTCTGTCCAGGCATCGTCGTCGGAGACGACAGACGAGGCCGAAGAGCAAGCAATCGCGATTCTCGATGAACGACACGGAACCACCGAAGGCACGCGCGACTTCGAGGTCTTCAATCAGGCGAGCCTGTTAGACACCGCGAACGCGGCGTTGGGAATCTTCACGGCGCTCCTCGGGGCGGTCGGCGCCATCAGTTTGCTGGTCGGTGGCATTGGTATCACCAACATCATGCTCGTCTCGGTTACCGAGAGAACGCGCGAGATCGGCATCCGTAAAGCAATCGGGGCCTCCCGGCGCTTCATCCTCCTGCAGTTTTTGCTGGAAGCAACGGTGCTCTCGCTGTTCGGTGCTACGGCCGGCCTTGGCCTGGCCCTTCTGGTTGCCCAGGTAGAGATCGCCGGTATTTCCCCTTCTGTGGTCCCGGTGTCGGTCGTCGGGGCGTACGTGATCAGCGTGGCGATCGGCTTGTTCTTCGGCAGTTACCCAGCTAAGCGNGCAGCATCCCTACGCCCAATTGAGGCATTGCGACATGAGTGATGACGTATCGGCAGACAGTGCTGCGCAATCGAGCGACGATCTGGCATCGCTGCTTGCTAAGCGAGGAAAGAAGACGCGCGCGCGGTCCACATCNATCTTGATCGGCGTACTTCTGGTGTTGATCGGGGTGCTCGTCGGCATCGGTATCGGCCGGGCAAGCGCACCGCTCCCCGCCGATGGACCGCAGACGTCGCAGAGCGATGAGCGACAGCGTGGTGGCCCGTTCGGTGGCCGGTCTCGCGACTAGACGGCGTCGAGACACACATGCCCCGAGACTGGCCGGCCTCGAAAGAAAGCGGGATCTAGCCCCACATGCCGTCGGTCACTAGCCCGTCGTCGACGGTTAACGTCAGGCGATCGATTCGGTAGTCCATGGTGACTGCTTGAGGCTCCCCATCGATGACACCGATACGCCAGTCGTATCCGGCGTCCTCGATCTTCGCGGTGGCCTCGTCTTGCGGAAGTGGGTCCGCGGTGAGATCGCAGGCGAAGTCAATCTGCTTTTGGGTGATGTCCGGGTCCAAACCTTCCTCCACAATCGAACAGTCGGCGGAAGNGTCGTCGGAGGACGAGCACCCGGCCAGCAGGGCGCAGCCGATGAACGCACTGGCAGCCACTGCGGTCACGCGGGGGGCCGTCCGTTTCATGATTTTTCCTTTCGATCGCGACGTGAGAGGGCGACGATGATGAGCACGATAGCCGTGATCGCTCCGGCAATGAGGAGATACGGCGTCAGGAAGCCCCCGAATGTGATGAGACCTGCGGCGAGGGAGATAAGGGAGTTCCAGCCGCGCTCCAGGCCGCCAAGAAAGTCAGGGGTGACGCCGGGGCCGGTCGTTGTAGTGGTCAAAGAGATGTAGGCCGTGGACATCTCCACTTGGCGCATCAGGTAGTCGCGGCGAGCAGTCAGGGATTCGAGTTCGGCTTGGCGCGCGGACAACTCGGATTCGACGGTGACCAGATCGGCCACCGACGCTGCCTGGCCTTGTAGGTCTCGGAGTCTGTCGATGGACTCCTCGAGGGTNGTGATCCGCGCTTCGAGGTCGATGACCTCGACCGCGACGTCCTGCGCTTCCACGCTGCTGCTCGTGACCTCACCCAGTGTGTCGATCGACGCCAGAAGTGCATCCAGATTCGACGCCGGCACGCGGACGGTCATGTTGGCGCTGGAGTCTTCGCCGGTTCCCTGGACGCTCTGGCTTTGCAGTTGGCCCTCGAGATCTGCTGTCAGGTCAGCGATCGCGGAGACTCCGGTGGCGACATCGTCGACATCGACAGACACGTAGGCGGTGCGGATGATCTGCTGGTCTGTCCGGGAGTCAGTGCCAGAGACGGCGCCAGAGACNGCGCCACCGTCCACGCCNNCGGCATCCATGCTCATCTCNCTCGCGAGTTCTGGCGCCTCAGCGGCNATCTCGTCGCTGTACGGAGCGTCTTCGAANGNCGGCGTCGNTACGTTGTTGCCGCAGCCCGACAGGAGGCCAATGCCNGTCANGGCTACNACNCCNGCNGNNNCGAGCGAGACCAGTGACCTCTTCACNCCGTTTAGACGNCACGAANNGTGNGAACGGTTCCCTGTTTCGTCACGGTTTGGTCAAGGTTGACGGGCCAACATCTGCTTGCGGTAAAGCATCAGATCCTTGCTGCGGTTGACGCCGACCACACCTACGAGGTCGTCGTCGCGGTGATATTCCACGATGCACGCCCCGTCGAGCTCTCCTTCGACGACGGTTGGCGTGCCCAGACCGGGCATCCCGAAGGACTGCAAGGAGACGTCGTACTGGTCACTCCAGAACGATGGCAGTGCCGAGAACGGTTCGGGAGGGGCTATCGCGTTCGGTTCATCGAGCGCCTTCGCGAGTGTGGCACCGGCGTACTTGCCCAACTCGGTCGGCATATTCCAGTGCTCGATGCGAGAGGGTCCGAACGGAAACAGTGCATTGGGGTGTCGAGCGATGTCGCCAACGGCGACTGCCGGTGCCGGGCTGTCGACAACCCGTAGTGATTCGTCCACGAGAACCCCGTCNGAGAGGTCGAGGCCGTTGCCCTCGAGCCATTCGATATTCGGTACCGAGCCGACCGCTTCAAGAACCACCGTCGCGGGCACGTCGGCACCGTCGTCCAGACGCACGCCGGTGATCTCGTCGTCGCCGAGGAACCCGGTGATGGTGCACCCCAGATGGAAGCGAACTCCGTGCTCTTCGTGATGACGCTTCATGGCCGCGCCGAGGGCTGATCCCAGGGGGCGGAGCATCGGCTCGTCGTCCAGGGCGATGACGTCGACGTCCACTCCGAGTGCGCGAGCGGTCGCGGCGACCTCGCATCCGATGAAGCCGGCCCCCAGAATCGCGAGGTTTTCACCGGAGACGAGTCGGTCGCGTAGGTGGGCGGCGTCGTCGGCGTTTCGCAACAGGACGCGTCCCGCCTCCGGGCCGGGGATGGGCAGTTGGCGTGGGCGGATTCCCGACGCGATGACGAGGCCTCGGAAGGGAAGCGTCTGTCCATCGGCCAGCGTCACCGTGCGCTCGGTGAGATCGCTGGCGACCACGGGGAGACCCAGGCGCCACTCGACATCGCCGATGGCCTCCCGGCGGCGAAAGTGCAGGTCTTCGACCCGGACACCGACCGCGAGTGCTTCCTTGGAGAGGGGAGGGCGGTTGTAGGGGAGGTGCGGCTCGTCGCCGATGACGACGATGCCGTCCCGGTATCCGGCGGCTCGGAGTGACTCGGCCGTACGCAGCCCGCCGAGGCCGGCGCCCACGATGATCACCGGATCGGTCACGCAGTCACTCACCTTTGATCGACGAGGGGAAAAGTGAAATAATACAATATTCAACTAAAAATGCTGCGTCGTGTCTCCCGGTCATGCCCGACTCGTGCCTGAGGACGTCTCGGAGCGCGCCGAGGTCGAGACGACTACTGATCGCGCAGCATGCGACGCAGGATCTTGCCGGACGCGGACTTCGGGATCTCCTCGGTGAACTCGATGTCGTGCACCACCTTGTAGGTCGCCAGGTGCTCGGCGGTGAACGCGGTGATCTCATCGGCGGTGGCGTCTTGTCCTGGCTTGAGGACGACGAAGGCGCGTGGCCGTTCCCCGGCTTCGTCATCGGGAACGCCGATGACGGCCGCGTCGGCAATCGCCGGATGGGTCAGCAGCAGCGCCTCGAGTTCGGCCGGCGCGACCTGGAAGCCCTTGAACTTGATCAACTCCTTGACCCGATCGACGATCGTCAGGTGGCCGTCCTCGTCGATGAAGCCGACATCGCCGGTATGCAACCAGCCGTCGTCGTCGATCGTGTGGGCGGTTGCCTCCGGGTTATTGAGGTACCCCTTCATCACCTGCGGTCCACGCACCCACAACTCGCCGACACCACCCACGTCCTGGTCGTCGCCGTTCTCCACGTCCACGATCCGACACTCGGTGTTCGACACGGTGACACCGCAGGTGCCGGGCTTGAACCCGCCCATCCGGGTGACATGGGATACCGGACTCAACTCGGTCATTCCAAAGCCCTGCACCACCTCGCAGTTGATCCGGTCAGAGGCCTCCTGGGCGAGTTCTGCGCCGAGCGGTGCGGCTCCGGAGAAAATCTGCGTGAGGCTGGAGAGATCGAAAGTGTCGACCACCGGGTGTTTCGCGAGAGCAAGCACGATCGGAGGGACAGCAAACAGCCGCGTGATCTTGTGCTCTTGAATCAAGCCGAGACTTTGCTCGAGATCGAAGCGCGGGACCGTCACGATCGTCGCTCCCCTGCTGAGGAAGAAGTTCATCAGCACCTGCATGCCGTAGATGTGGAAGAACGGCAACACTGCGAGGACGACCTCACCGTCCTGGACATTCAGGGCGTCCTCGCATTGGACGAGGTTCGCCACCAGGTTCTGGTGAGACAGCATGACGCTCTTGGGGAATCCGGTCGTTCCCGACGAGTACGGCAGAACCACGATCTGCTCGTCGAGGTCGACATCCACCTGACCGGCGGGCTCACCCATCAGGGCGGTAAAAGGCTGCATGCCCTCGGGAGCGTCACCGATGATGAATATCTCCGAGACGCCTGCTTCCTGCGCGGCCGCGGTGGCTGTTTCGGCGAACATGCCGATCGTGACCAGCATGCTGGACTGTGAGTCGCGGAGCTGAAAGGCGACTTCCTCGGCCGTGTAGGTCGGATTGATGGTGCTGACGGCGACGCCGGCTGTCGCCGCACCGTGAAAGACGATGGCGAACTCAGGGATGTTCGGGGACATCAGCGCGATGGTGTCTCCCGGCCCCATGCCGCGCGTCATCAAGCCTCCGGCGAAGGCCGCCACGGCCCCGGCGAATTGCGCGTAGGTGTATGAACGGCCGGTCGGGCCATCGATGATGGCGGGGCGATCGGGGACCCTGGCCGCCTCGCGGAGCACGTGCGCCGTGATGGGCACATCGGGAATGACGACGTCGGGCAGCGGGCTGTGGTGGATGGTCATGCTTCTCCCCTCGAATTCNTGCNGNGAGTCTGGCAAGACCNGCGAGGNCNTGGGGCGGCTTTNGGCNAAAAGGCGAGACGGTGAGNAGGCGAGGCGCTGAACAGCAGGTGAGTTAGTCGCCGAGCTCCGTCCGTCGCCGAGACACGAACTCCTGCAATTGCTCNTTGAGTCCNTCGTCCATCTCCGGCTCTTCGTANTCGGNNAGCTTCGCCTCNGCNATCTCGGCGGCNCGAGTCGCGGTGTCNTTCGAGCCATTGCGAGTCCAGCGCTCGAAATTGTCCGAACTCGACAAGAACGGCCGGTAGAAGCACTCTCGGAAGCGCTCCATGGTGTGCATCGCACCGAGGAAGTGACCTCCATGGCCGACTTCACTGTGAGCGTCGAAGGCCATCGATGCNTCGTCNATTTCCAGNGGCGTGAATTCGTGNTGCAGCATCTCGAGCAACTGAACATCGATCACGAACTTCTCCATGCTGGAGACGAGGCCTCCCTCGAGCCATCCGGCGGAGTGCATGATGAAGTTCGTTCCGGACAGGAAGGCCGGCATCAGCGTCATCATCGCTTCGTAGCCGGCTTGAGCATCGGGAACCTGTGACGAGTTAAGTCCACCACCGCCGCGGAACGGCAATCCGAAGTGCCGTGCGATCTGTCCGGTGGCGAGGAGGCCGATGCCTGACTCAGGTGTGCCGAATTGTGGCGAACCGGACTGCATGTCGATGTTAGACAGGAACGATCCGAAGACCACCGGTGCGCCGGGATTGATCAGCTGGGTGAGGGCAACACCGGAGAGCGCCTCGGCGATCTGTTGGGCCAACGCGGCAGGAATGGTGACGGGTGCCATCGCGCCCATGAGGAGGAAGGGAGTGACGATGCACGGTTGCCGGGCTTGCGTGTAGACGAACAGTGAGTCGAGCATGCGATCGTCCCAGCGCAACGGGGAATTGCAGTTAATCAAGGAGATGCAGAAGGGCGTTTCCTCAATCGCTTCGCGACTTCCGAACACCATCTCACCCATCGCAACGGTGTCCTCGGCGTTCGTTCCGGTGACGACGTTGCCCATGATGATCTTGTCGGTCATGGTGAGAGCCCGGTAGACCATGTCCAGGTGCCGGGAGTCCAGTGGGGCGTCGTTGGGTTCGACGACGACGCCGCCGACGCTGTCGAGGACCTCGAACGTCTGCGCCAGTTTCGCGAAGTTCTCGAAGTCCGCGAGAGAACCGTCACGCCGTTCGGTGCCNTGCCGGAAGAAGGGTGGGCCNTACACGCTGGAGAAGACCATCGAGTCNCCGCCGATGTGCACGTCGTGATCGTGATTCCTGGCCTGCATGTCGAACTCGCTGGGTGCTTTGGCTACCTGTTCCAGCACAAACTCCGGATCTAGGAAGACCGTCTCGCCGTCAACTTTCTGGCCGTTGGCGGCGAACAACTCGACCGCCTCGGGCTTGGCGAACTGGACTCCGATCTCCGTCACGATCTTGCGCCAGCCGCTATCGAGCGTGGCCAGCGCGTCGGACGACAAGATTTCGTAGCGGGGCATGGAGTTGTGGAACATGGTTCTCCTCGTCGATCACACTCGTCGATCCGCACACCCTTGACGGAGGTGCGGGTGCTTCCTACACTCGCAACGTGGAACAAGCGTTCCACAATATGGGCGAAAAAGGAAGGCCCTCGCCCCGAGTGGCTTTCCGGAATCGGGAGAAGTGTTGTGTCGTCGGTGTCGGGAACCCAAGCTGTCGATCGTGCGGCGGGACTCCTGTTGGCGGTGATGGAGTCCGACCACCCCCTGACGTTCGGTGAACTGCAGGAATCGAGTGAGTTAGCCAAGAGCACCCTGTCCCGATTGCTGTCCAGCCTGGAGCGGCACGATCTCGTGGCCAAGGATGAGAACGGCGCTCTTCGACCCGGGGGTGCGTTGACCCGTTTCGCGCACTCACGCCGCCCGACGGACGAGTTGATCGAGGCATGCCGCCCGTTCATGGCGGAGTTGAGCGATGCCACCGGCGAGAAGATCAACCTGGCGGTACTCGACGGTCAAGAGGTCGAACAGATCAGTCAGCTGGAGTGCACGTACCTCATCGGCGGAATCAACTGGGGAGATCAACGCATCCCGCTGCACGCGTCGGCGTTGGGAAAGGTCTTCCTGGCGCATGGTGCGGAATTGCCACCGGGTCGCCTACCGAAGGTCAACTCGCGGACGATCACCTCTCGCCAGGAACTCGCAGAAGATCTCGATCGCGTACGGCAGCGGGGGTGGGCTCTTGCGGACTCCGAACTCGAACCGGGGCTGGTGGCGATAGCTGCGCCCGTCTTCGCCGCCGACGGAAGCGTCGTCGCGGCCATGTCGATTTCCGGTCCGACACTGCGCATGACCGGAGAGATCATTCAGGCGTTCGCGGATCAATTGGTCGATGCCGCGATGGGTGCGTCGAGCGCTATCGGCTTTGCGCCCGGTCCAGACTTTGCTGAAAGAAGGGTTGGTGCCGCATGACTCCAGATGATGTTTTGAAAGCCTTGTACGAGGAAACGATGGTGGGGAACGCACCGGCCGTCCTCGAGCACACCAACACGGGTCTCGAACTGGGCATGACGCCGAACTCTCTGCTCTTCGACGCCCTCATCCCGGCACTGGAAGAGGTGGGAGCACGCTTCGAGCGAGGTGACTTCTTCGTGCCNGAGATGCTGATTTCCGGTAAGGCGATGAGTGGAGCGCTGGAAGTACTTCGCCCGCTGCTNGCTCAAACAGGGGCCGAAAGCGTGGGCACCTTCCTGATGGGAACGGTGAAGGGCGATGTGCACGACATCGGCAAGAACCTCGTGAACATCATGCTCGAGGGTGCGGGATTCCACGTGATCGACATCGGCGTNCAGGTGCCGCCGGAGAAGTTCGTCGAGGCGATCGACGAACACAAGCCAGACATCGTGGGAATGTCCGCCTTCCTCACCACCACCATGCCCATGTTCAAGGTCAACATCAACGCCATCGAGAAAGCCGGNTTGCGTGACGACATCATCATCATGGTCGGCGGTGCTCCGGTGACCCAGGAATACGCCGATGTCTCCGGTGCAGATGGTTACGCGGCCGATGCCGCGACCGCTGTGCGACGTGCCAAGGAACTTCTCGCGGTGCGAACGGGCGCCTGATCATGCTGCGTTCGCTGCTGCCGATCGTGGAGCACGCGGTCAAGGGGCCGGTATGGGATTGCCAAATGTGCGGTCAATGCGTGCTGCACGAAACGGGAATGACCTGTCCGATGACGTGTCCGAAGACCCTGCGTAATGGCCCGTGCGGCGGGGTGGCCGTCGACGGCGCCTGCGAGGTCAAGCCAGAGATGCAGTGCGTATGGGTGAAGGCGAACCATCGGGCCGAGAATCTGCCACTGCTCCCGCAGTCGTGGCGCGATGAGATCGGGCACCTGCGGGCTCCGGTGAACAACTCCCTCGCCGGTGACTCGTCCTGGATGAATCTGGTGAGCGGAGCCGATCGCAAGACACCCACGGGGTGGAAGGGATCGGCGTAGTGGGCGCCTTCGACGAATTGGTGGCGTCCCGCGAACGACCGATCGTGACCGCGGAGTTCCCGTCTATGGACGGGGGTGATCTCGACACAGTTGCCGAAGCCGTCGGTCGGTTCCAGACGTACGTCGACGCGGTCAACATCACGGACAACCCNGCCGCNCACGCCCACGCCAGCAACGTGTCCATGGCCATCGCNGTGAAGCAACTNGGACTCGAGCCGATCATGCAGGTCGTGTGTCGTGACAAGAATCGACTCGCGATTCAGGCGGACGTGGTCGGGGCTCAGATGCACGGTGTCACGAGTTTCTGCGCGCTGACCGGCGACGATGTCACGGCCGGTGATGAGCCGGAAGCCCGACGCGTCTTCGATATCGACGGACCGCAACTCGTGTCCATCATGCGCACGCTGTCCGACGGAACCTACCTGTCGGGTCGATCCTTGAAGCACCACCGAGAATTACTCATCGGAGCCGTCGAGAATCCCTTTGCTCCACCGGCGCACGTGCGCGTTCGCCGCGCACGGATGAAAGTGGACAGCGGCGCGCGGTTCCTGCAATTGCAGATCGGGTACGAGCCGGAGAAGTTGGAAGCCTTCGTCCAGGGCTGTGGTGACAACGGCGTTTGTCGAGATGCAGCGGTCCTCCCCACGGTGATCTTGACGAAGTCCGCAGGGGCCNTGCGTTTCATGGANTCCTCGGTNCCGGGAATCCATGTGCCCGGCGACGTCATCGATCGCATCGCATCGGCTTCGGATCCGCTTGAGGAGTCGTACCAACTCGCGCGCGAGCAAGCGGCCCACGCGCTATCTCTCCCGGGCATCGCCGGCATTCACATCACCGATTTTCGCCATGACGACTCGGTGCACCGGCTTGTGCGCGATCTCCGCCTCGGCCCGGCGTTTTCGAGCGAGGGCGTTACGACACACGCCAGCACGACACACACACAAACGGCGTAAAGCTCCCCATCACCGCAGATTGGATGACCNTGCACACCATCGTGAGTTCAGCCGACAAGACTTTGACCATCGGCTCGGATCAGCCGTTCTGCATCATCGGCGAGCGCATTAACCCCACTGGCCGTAAGGCGTTCCAGGAGCAACTTCGTGCCGGCGACCTCTCGGCCGTCGAGAAAGACGTGGCAGATCAGATCGCCGGCGGAGCGATGATGCTCGACGTGAACATGGGGGCGCCGCTGGTGGATGAGGCGGCGCTGCTAGCGGAGTCCGTTCGGTTGATTCAACGTCTGACCGATGTTCCCCTGTGCGTCGACTCGTCGATTGTCGAGGCGCTCGAGGCGGGTCTGGCGGCCTACGAAGGCAAGGCACTCGTCAACTCGGTCACGGCGGAAGACGAGCGCATGGAGATGATCCTGCCGCTTGTCAAGAAGTATGGGGCAGCTGTCATCGCGCTGCCGAACGATGACAAGGAGATTCCCGAGGACCCGCAGCGGCGTTTTGAACTCACCGAGTACATCGTGGACAAGGCCACCGGCACGTACGGAATACCCATCGAGGACATCGTCATCGACCCGCTCGCGATGCCCATCGGGGCAGACTCGCAGATGGTGGTGCGAACCCTCGAGACGATCCACCTGATCGCCGACCGAATCGGCGTCAATATGACCCTGGGTGCCTCGAACGTGTCCTTCGGAATGCCCGACCGACACACCCTCAATTCGGTCTTCATTCCGATGGCCATGGGTGCAGGATTAACCAGCGCGATCATGGATGCGCGCACTCCATCGATCGTGACGGCAGTGAAGGCGGGTGACCTCATGCTCGGCAACGACGAGTGGGGCATGGCATGGATATCCGCGCACCGAGCACGCGAAGCGGCACAGGGGACATGACCGATCAGCGCACCGAGCGACACGCAGAAGCCACGTCCGATGACCAGCAGTTGTTGGACACGACCAGCTTGATCGAGGACCCCGGTCCGGAAGTTCCCGTACTGTCTGATCCCGGCGCCGAAGAGGTCGCCCGAGTTTCCGTGGTGTTCGAACCGTCGGGAAAGCAAGTGCGGGCTCCGGTGGGCGTGAACATTTTCGATGTCGCGAGTTGGAATGCGATCGCCGTCGACTCCACGTGCGGAGGACACGGCACGTGTCGCAAGTGTCGAGTGCAGATCCTCGTAGGTGACGTTCCTGCCGGCGGGGTCGACGCTCGTGCGTTCACCGAGCATGAGATGGAGCAGGGGTGGCGACTGGCCTGTCAGGCCGCCGCCTGGAGCGATCTTCGGGTGCACGTGCCTGCTCTGACCACCCGCCCGAAGGCNTCCACCGTGGGTGTCGGGCGNCAGGTCATCCACCGGCCGACGGTTTTGAAGCGATTCCTGGAACTACCCGAGCCAACCCTCGCCGATCAGCGGCCAGACCTTCGTCGCGTCATGGATGCCATCTCCGATATCGCGTCCGATGCCGATCCGTGGGTACTGCGGGGGCTGCCGAAGATTCTTCGATCGTCTGACTTCTCGGTGACCGTGGTCGTCGTCGACGACATCCTGGTTGCTGTCGAACCGGGAGACACCAGCGATCGCGTTTTTGCAATCGCGTACGACCTTGGAACCACCAGCGTGGTGGCGACGCTGGTGGACTTGACGAATGGAATGCCGTTGGCCGTCTCGTCGATGCTCAACAAACAGCAGCGGTATGGCGCCGATGTGATCAGCAGGATCAGCGCCACCATGCTGGACCCGACGGCGTTGGAATCCCTTCAGGCCTTGGCCCACGAGACCCTCGATGAGCTCACGCACGAGGTCTGTTCGGAAGCGGGGGTCCATAGAGACGAGGTGTATCAGGTAGCGGTGGCCGGAAACGCCACGATGGTTCAAGTGGCTCTGGGTATCGACCCCGAACCTCTCGGTGTCGCTCCGTTCATTCTCGCGGCCGAGGATTACCCGGACGTGAGGGCGAGCGAACTCGGGATCAAGGTCAATGCCAGGGCGCGCGCCTGCCTGTTCCCCGCCTTGGGGGCCTACGTGGGTGGCGACATCGTCGCTGGTGCCTTGGCGTGCGGCATGGATCGCGATCAGCGCATTCGGTTGTTCATCGACGTGGGCACTAACTGCGAAATGATCCTCGGTAACGGAGACCGCCTGCTGGCGACGGCAGCACCGGCGGGTCCGGCGTTCGAAGCCGCGTCCATTGCCTGCGGCATGCGTGCAGCGGGCGGAGCGATCGAAGTCGTTCGAATCGACGACTCGGGCGTCCAGGTGGAAGTGATCGATGACGTCGAGGCCACGGGTATCTGCGGATCCGGGCTGGTAGACGCCATCGCGGAACTCGTGCGCGTGGGATTAATCGATCAGTCGGGTCGCTTCGTTTCGGATGAACGCGCCGTGGAGTTGGCCCCGCACGTGGCTGACCGGCTGGTGATGCGCGGTGAGGAGCGGGTCTTCGTTCTGAGTGGAGATCCGATCGCGAGCACGGGTGTCTATCTGTCCCAGCGTGACGTACGGGAGTTGCAGTTCGCCAAGGCGGCTATTTCGACCGGATGGGCCATCTTGTTGGAGGAGTTCGGTATCGAAGAGAAGGATGTTCAGCAGGTGCTGCTCGCTGGCTCCTTCGGAAGTTACCTGTCTCCACGAAATGCCATCCGGATCGGGCTCGTCCCGGACATCTCGCCGCCTCGAGTGGTGAGCGCCGGCAACGTCGCCGGCGAGGGCGCCAAGATGGTGGTGTTGTCCGGCTCGGAACGCAACGGTGCGCACACACTGGTCAACGCCATCAGCTACGTGGAATTGTCCGATCGCGAAGACTTCAACGACCGGTTCGTTGAAGAACTCGCGTTCGGTGCTTGACGGGCGCAGGCATCGTGGTCAACGTCATCGCCTGTGGCGCACTGGCCAGCGACCTCATCGAACTCGATCGTGAGCGTGGATGGGGCTTATCCATCCACCCGCTGCCCCCACTTCTGCACAATCACCCCGAGCGCATCGCCGGGCAAGTCGAAGAGTTGCTCGATCGGATCGAGCGGCCGACGCTGATCGCCTACTCCGATTGTGGAACGTACGGTGCGTTGGACGAGGTGTGCGAGCGCCGGGGAGTTCTACGACTGCCGGGCGCCCACTGCTACGACGTGTATGCGGGTTCGGACGGCATCGAGCAGATCATGCAGGCCGAACCCGGGACCTACCTGGTGACCGACTTCCTCGTGCGGGGTTTCCACCGGACGGTGATGGTCGAACTCGGCCTGGACCGCCACCCGGATCTTCGAGACGACTACTTCGGGAACTATCGCCGGGTCGTCTGGTTAGCCACCCGGATGGACGATGCCGAGCTCACGGCGCTCGCGCACGAGGCCGCGCAGGCGCTGGGCTTGCCGCTGGAAATCCGTCCGGTCGGCCGGGAGCGACTGGCGGCCGCCGTCGATCAGCTCCTGGAGTCCGCCGACCTCAGCTAGATTCTTCCAAACTGGTGTACAAGAGTTGCTATAACTGATATATCTATGCCATGATCACGGCCACGGAGTCCCTCGCCGACCAGGCGTATCGGCGGGTCCGACGCATGATCTGCACCGCTGAGCTGGAGCCCGGGGCGGTCATCAGCGAGTCCGAATTGTGCGAGCAATTGGGCGTGGGGCGAACGCCGGTCCGCGAGGCGGTGCGGGCGTTGGCGGCTGAGCACCTCATCGACGTCTACCCGCGGCGCGGCATGTTCGTCGCGGGGGTGGATCCTCGAGATCTGCGGTCCATCAGTGAGGTGCGAGAACAACTCGAGCCGTTCGCGGCGAGGTTGGCGGCGACTCGCCGCGACGAGGATGACCTTGCCGAAATTGATGATCTCCTGGGGAATCTGGCGGCATTCGAATCGGGTGGCCTCGAAGAGCATCGTGCGGCGTTGATGGAACTCGACGAGCGCATCCACCACGTGGTCTACCGCGCCAGCCACAACTCGTATCTGGCGCACGATCTCGACAGTTACTACACGCACGCGCTGCGCATTTGGTTTCTCGGGCTCACGAGGGTCACCCATCTGCACCAAGCCGTACTCGAGCATCGCGAGATCCTCCAGGCGATCAGAGACGGCGATGCCGAGCGCGCGGCCATGGTGATGAGCAAGCACATCGAGGGATTCGAAGCGGAGATGCGCCTCGCCCTGTAGCGGCGGAGCGCAGACGACACGAAAAAGGGAAAGGGAAAGAAGATGGCTGAGGAACTGCAGGCACCGAGCGAGGCGAAGTGTGTCGTAATCGGAGCCGGCATCGTTGGAAACTCCATCGTGTGGCACCTGGCACGGCTGGGTTGGACGGACATCGTTCAAGTCGACAAGGGCCCGCTACCCAACCCGGGAGGTTCGACCGGCCACGCCTCGAACTTCATCTTCCCGACAGACCACAGCAAGGAAATCACCCAGCTGACGCTGGAGAGTATGCGTCAGTACAAGGAGATGGGTGTGTTCACCGAGTGCGGCGGCATCGAAGTCGCGCGCACCGAAGAGCGCATGCAGGAGTTGCACCGTCGAATGCAGTCGGCGACCTCGTTCGACATCGACGGAACTGCAATGCTCTCTCCCGCCGAGTGCAAAGAGAAGGTCCCCTACATCGATGACGAGGTCATTCTCGGAGGCTTCTGGACACCATCGGTCGGGGTTGTTGACTCACTGCGGGCGGGAACGATCATGCGCGAGAAGGCGCAGGAGATGAACGCCCTGACGAGTTTGCCCAACACCGAGGTCATGGACATCGAAGTGACCGACGGTCATGTGTCCGCGGTCGTGACCGACCGCGGGACCATCAACACTGAGTACGTCGTGATCGCGTGTGGTTGCTGGAGTCCACGAATCGCGGAGATGGCAGGCGCGGCTATTCCGTTGACGCCGGCGGTTCACCAGATGAAGGACATCGGCCCGGTCCCGTTCTTTGCGGACGCCAAGGGCGATATCGAGTGGCCGATCATCCGCGACATGGACACCTTCATGTACGAGCGGCAGCACGGAACCGGTTTGGAGATCGGCTCGTACGCGCACCGCGCGATCTTGTACGAGGCCGGTGAGATTCCTTCCAACGAGCAGGCCGCCTTGTCGCCGACGGAGATGCCGTTCACGCAAGAAGATTTCGATCTGCAGGACGAGCACGCGATGGAACTCATGCCGGACATCGTTGGTGACGAAACAGTCGGAGAGAAGTACGCCTGCAACGGACTGCTGTCTTTGACACCGGACGGTGCGCCGATTCTCGGTGAAACCCCCGAGGTGAAGGGAGTGTGGTCCGCCGCCGCCGTGTGGATCAAAGAGGGTCCCGGCGTAGGCAAATCGATTGCGGAGTGGATGGTCCTCGGAGAGCCGGAGATCGACCTGCACGGTGCCGATATCTCCCGGTTCTACGAGCACCACAAGACGCGGCAGCACATCACTGCCCGCACAGGTGAGGGATTCATCAAGACCTACGGGATCATCCACCCGGGTGAGCAGTGGACGAGTAATCGTGATGTTCGCCTGTCTCCGTACTACGAGCAGGAGAAGGCTCTCGGTGGCGTGTTCTACGAGGCCGTCGGCTGGGAGCGCCCCTTCTGGTACGAATCGAATGCGCCCCTGGTGGAGAAGTTTGGTGACGCCGTCATGCCGCGAACGGCAGAGTGGGATGCACGCTGGTGGTCACCCATCATCAACGCGGAACATCTTCAAATGCGCGAGACCGCGGGCATGATCGATCTGACGCCGTTCGCGATCTTCGACATCGTCGGTCCGGGCGCCTTGAACGTGGTGCAGACCTGCGCCGTGCGGCAGATGGACGTTGCCATCGGCAAGGTGATCTACACCCCGGTGCTCACCCCGCGGGGCGGGTTCCGCTCCGATCTGACGATCATGCGACTGGGAGATAACCATTTCCGCGTCGTCACCGGTGGTGCGCACGGGATGTCGGACAGAAAGTGGTTCGCCGATCACCTGCCTGCCGACGGGACGGCGCAGTTGCAGGATCTGACCTCCTCGATGACGACGCTGGGAGTGTGGGGTCCGAATGCGCGAGCAATCGTGCAGTCGCTCACGTCTGCAGACATGTCGCACGAGGGCTTCCCGTTCGGCAGCTGCCGCGTGATCGAGATGGGATCGCTTCGCGTTCTCGCGTCGCGCATCTCCTACGTCGGAGAACTCGGCTGGGAGTTATACCTGCCCATAGAGCAGGGAGCGAAGTTGTGGGACATGGTCTACGAGGCAGGTCAATCGCACGGATTGATTCCTGTCGGTGTCGGTGTGTACGGCACGGGTGGCCGAATCGAAAAGGGTTACCGCGCATACGGCGCCGAATTAGACGCCGAGTACAACATCGTCGAGGCGGGCATGGCGCTGAAGAAGGTGAAGGACGCTGATTTCATTGGCAAGGAAGCGTTCTTGCAGCAGCGTGAGGAGGAACCGGTGGCGTTGATGTGCACCCTGTCGGTGACAGATCACCACAGTGCCAGCGGCGAGAAGCGCTACATGCTCGGCATGGAGCCGATCTTGACCACCGACGGCGCACCCATCGCCGACAAGCACGGCCGACGCTCCTTTGTGACGAGTGCCGGATCGGCGCCGTCGCTGGGCAAACACCTGCTGATGGCTTATCTCCCTCCCGAGCACGCGGTGGAGGGAACAGAGCTCCTCGTTGAGTACCTCGGGGAGCGCTACCCGGTGGTGGTCGACCGAGTCGGCGCCACCCCGTTGTTCGATCCCACCAACGAACGGATTCTGAGCTGATGGACATTTGCGTATGCATCAAGCGATACCCGTCCCTCGGTAGCGCCATCATGCTGACCGACGACGGCATGGCGATCGACACCGACAAGCTCGGATTCACTCTGAGCCCGCACGAGGAGTGCGCGGTGGAAGCAGCCGTGCAATTGAAGGAAGAACACGGTGGGACGGTGACATTGATCTCGATGGGGCCCGAGGGGGTCGAGGAACAGATTCGAGAGCAATTTGCCATCGGCGCCGATCGAGCAATCTGGATCCGCTCCGACTCCACGGATATCGATCCGCAAGCGGCGGCAAAGGCGATCGGTGACGCCATCGAGTCCGACGAGACAGCGTTCGACCTGATCCTTCTGGGATCGGAAAGCGCCGACAACGCGAACGCGCAAACTGGTGTCCGCCTGGCGCACCGACTCGGACGCCCGGTAGCGACAGCCATCAAGGGGATGACCATCGCCGACGGCGTCGCGACGTGCGAGCGGGCGGTGGGAACGATGCGCGAGGTTTACCGCGTTCGGCTCCCGGCGGTCGTCACCGTCAAGGACGGATTGAATATTCCTCGCTATCCGTCGGTCCCGGGACGCATTAAGGCGCGCAAGAAGCCGATCGACGAAGTCGCCGCCGACCTCGACGCCCCCCGCATGCAGCTGATGGGACTCACCGCACCGATTCGGGAGTCGAAAGGCGCCCAAGACCTCGGTGCGGGCGATGAAGCCGCCGACGCTCTCGTCGACGTGATGAAGCAGATCGGAGTTTTGTCATGATCCTCGTTTACGCCGATCACGATCGCGGAGAACTCGATCCGCTCGCATTGCAGGTGGTATCGGCGGCGCGCGGTTTGGACGCGGATGTCCACGCCCTCATCGTCGGTCCCAACGCCGAGAAGTGCTTCGACGACCTGGCAAGCGCCGGGGTGCGCACGGTTCATCATGGAACCAACGCGGCGATCGATGACTACACCCCCCGGGCGAACGCCAATGCGGTGATCACCGTCATGGATCGCCTCGAACCACGAGCGGTCCTGGCAGCGGGAACGCCACGCGGAAGCGAGGTGTTGGCACATGTCGCATCGATCAAGGACGTTCCCCTGGTGACCGAGTGCAGCGAGATCGCACTGACGGGCTCGGGAACNGCCGAGGTGACGCGTGCTCGCTGGGGCGGCAATCTGCTGGAGCGAAGCGAGGTCAGCGCCGACGTTCTGCTGGCAACNGTTCAGGCGCACGCATTCGCGGTGTCCGAGGATGCCGGCGACGCTCAGGTCGAAGCGTTCGAGGTTCCGGTGACCGACGCCGATCTCGAAGTGTCGATCGTCGAGCGAACAGGGGCCGCGGAAACCGGTGTCGGACTAGCCGAGGCCAAGGTGGTGATCTCGGGCGGCCGGGGAATGGACGGGCCCGAGGCGTTCGGCATGCTGGAAGAACTCGCGGACATCCTCGGTGGTGCGGTGGGTTGTTCACGGGTGGTGACGGCGGCTGGCTGGCGCCCGCACGCCGAGCAGGTAGGCCAGACCGGAACGAAGGTCGCCCCCGATTTGTACATCGCCTTCGGAATCAGCGGCGCGACGCAACACATCGCGGGATGCAAGTCGGCGAAGACCCTGATCGCGGTGAACACCGATGGGCAGGCACCGATCATGACCCACGCGGACTACGCCGTCGTGGACAACCTTCACACCCTGCTACCGGCCCTCATCGAGAAGGCTCGCGCCGCCCAGGACGCGTAGAACGAAAGCGACATCATGCTCACTGACATCGAGATTGCGCAGGCGGCGTCCCTGCGGCCGATCGCTGAGGTGGCCGCGGCCGTCGGTGTGCCCGAGGTCGCTCTCGAGCCGTACGGAAAGACCAAAGCGAAGGTTCACCTCGACTGGCTCGCTCAGCAGCCGATACGACCGTCGGCGCGCATGATCCTGGTGACCGCGATCAGTCCGACACCGCCGGGGGAAGGGAAGACCACCACCACAGTCGGTCTCGGCGACGGTCTTCGTCATCTCGGAAAGAACGCGATGATCTGCTTGCGCGAGCCGTCACTGGGTCCGGTCTTCGGCATGAAGGGTGGCGCAGCCGGGGGAGGGCACGCCCAAGTAGTCCCGATGGAAGACATCAACCTCCACTTCACCGGGGATTTCAACGCGATCGGTCTCGCGAACAATCTGCTCGCTGCGCTGATCGACAACCACATTCACCACGGTAATGCGCTCGGTATCGACGTGCGCCGGGTGACATGGCGGCGTGTGGTCGATATGAACGACCGAGCCCTTCGAGACATCACCGTCGCGCTCGGCGGCCCCGGAAACGGGTATCCGCGTGAAGACGGCTTCGACATCGTCGTTGCGTCGGAAATCATGGCGATCTTCTGTCTCGCTACCGACCTCGATGACATGAAAGAACGTCTCGGTCGCATCGTGATCGGCTATACACGCGAGAAGGAACCCGTATATGCGCGTGATCTGAACGCCGAAGGCGCGATGACCGTTCTACTCAAGGACGCGCTGGCGCCGAACCTCGTGCAGACCTTGGAAGGAACGCCGGCTTTCGTGCACGGAGGACCGTTCGCGAACATCGCCCACGGGTGCAACAGCGTTATCGCGACCGTCGGCGCACTCCGTCTCGCCGACTATGTCGTGACCGAAGCCGGATTTGGCGCCGACCTCGGTGCGGAGAAGTTCATCGACATCACGTGTCGTAGTGCGGGACTGCGTCCGTCCGCGGCGGTGATCGTCACGACGGTGCGGGCACTCAAGCATCACGGGGGCGCCTCGGGAGATGACCTCACCACGGAGAACCTGGACGCACTGAAGGCGGGCCTGGTCAATCTGGAGCGGCACATCACCAACGTGCGCGATCACTACGGCGTCCCTGCTGTGGTGTCCATCAACAAGTTCCTGACCGACACCGATGCGGAAATCGATCTCCTTCGCACGCACGTCGAATCGATGAATGTGCCGATCGTCCTGGCAAGCCACTGGGCCGATGGTGGAGTCGGGGCTGCTGACCTCGCCTCCGTTGTCGTGGACATTTGTGATGCCGACGAGCGGGCGGCGGACGCTGGACACCATTCCTTCGTCTACCCCGATGACGCTTCCCTGTGGGAAAAGATCGAAGCTGTCGCCACGACGATCTACGGCGCATCGGAAGTCACCGCCGATAGCAAAGTTCGTGCCCGGCTCCGCGAGTTGACGACCGAGGGGTACGGCCACCTGCCGGTGTGTATCGCCAAGACCCAGTATTCGTTCTCCACCGATCCGTCGCTGCTAGGTGCACCATCGGGGCATTCGATGAACATTCGCGAGGTTCGTCTGGCAGCGGGAGCCGGCTTCGTCGTCGTCGTATGCGGGGACATCATGACGCTGCCGGGCTTGCCGCGCGTGCCGTCGAGCGAACGCATCGACGTGGTTGACGGCCAGGTCGTCGGGTTGTTCTAGCGGTGAGCCAGACGACGAGTCCGCGGCCGACGATTCGGCTTGCCGACATCTCACTGCCCGAGCACGACGAAGCGTCGTCTGCTCCGGGGGTGAATCGAGTCGATCGGGTCGACCGTGTGGTCGTGGAAGCACCCTTGACGATTGTTGTGGGCGGTGAGGTGGTCGCCACGACGATGCGCACCCCAGGTCACGATGCGGAGCTCACCGCGGGCTGGTTGGTCAGCGAGGCAGGCCTGCGAGAGGTCGATGACATCGCCGAGATCAAAGTAGCAGCCACCGCAGCGCGCGGGACGCGCGAAGAGCTTGCGGAAGACGATGCACCAGAAGACGATCCGCCCGAGATTGACAGCGTGTACGTGCGACTGAAGCCGGGGATTGAGCCTCCGCGGCCTCGTGCCTACGTCACCTCGAGTTCCTGCGGAGTGTGCAGCGCCGATGTCCTGGACGCTGTCGCGGATCCGTACGCCCCACTGCACACGCCCGATTGGCGCCTGCAGCCTGCCCAGGCACTCGACCTCACCCGACAGATGCGAACGCGACAGAAGATGTTCGACCTGACCGGGTCTTTGCATGCGGCCGCTCTCGTCGAGCCGAACGGGAACGTGCTGCACGTCCGGGAAGACGTCGGTCGACACAATGCCGTGGACAAGGTGATCGGTCGGGCCTTCATGGATGACCTGGTGCCCCTTACCGACTATGTGCTCGTGGTGAGCGGTCGCGTTTCCTACGAGATTGTCGCCAAGGCATTGAGCGCTTGTGTCGGAGCCATCGTGGCTGTGTCCGGCCCGACAACGCTGGCTGTTGACACGGCGCGACGACACGACCTTCTTTTGGTCGGCTTCGCCCGTGATGACCGGATGAACATCTATTCCGGCGGACAGCGGGTGAACTCATGACCGCCACACCAGCTCGGTTCGCCACGTGGTCGCAGGAGTCCGCAGTGGCTCTCCTCGCCGATATGTCCACGGGCCCTGGACNGGTGCTGGTGTCGTTGCAAGCAGTACAGGATCGTTTCGGCTACGTCCCCGCGGAGGCCGTGAGCCTGATTGCCGACGCGTGCAACGTCTCGCGAGCGGACGTTCATGGTGTGCTGACCTTTTACACCGATCTTCGAACCAGTCCACCGCCGGACGTGCCGGTGCGGTTGTGTGCAGCCGAGGCGTGCCAATCGGTCGGTGGTCGAGAACTCAAGCGCGACTGGGAACGCCGGTGTGGCGAATCTGCCGAGCTTGCCGAGGCGACCGGTGCCGAGGAGCCCGTTTTCTGCCTCGGTAACTGCGCCCTCGCGCCCGCAGCCCTGGTAGGCGGGGTCCTCGTCGGCCGTGCCACGGTGGAGAAGGTGGAATCGATGGTGCGCGGATCTCTTCAGGAGTCACCATGACGGTGTGGTTCGTTCCGCGAGACTCGGCGGCCCGTTCCGTGGGCGCCGACGAGGTGGCCGACGCTCTCGTCGACCACGGTCACACGGTCGTGCGAACCAGTAGCCGTGGACTGTTGTGGCTAGAGCCACTGGTGGAGCGGGTCGATGATGACGGCGCCCGTATTGGGTGGAGCAACGTCACGCCCGATGAGGTGACCGATGAGGGAGTCTTGTCAACCTTCGTCGGTCGGGTCGAGGACATCGACTTCCTCGCGCGTCAAGACCGGTGGATATTCGAGCGNATGGGCATCACAGACCCCATCGACCCGGAGGACTACCTCGCGCACGGAGGAATGGTGGGTTTGCGCGCCGCGCTCGCGATGTCCGCGTCGGACGTGATCGACAGCGTTATCGACTCCGGCCTTCGCGGCCGAGGAGGTGCCGGCTTTCCCGCCGGAATCAAGTGGAGGACAGTGGCCGAAACTCCGGCCAGTCCACACCGCGGGGAACCTGCGACGGCGCCCGCACACAAGTACATCTGCGTCAACGCCGACGAGGGCGATAGCGGCACGTACGCCGACCGAATGGTGATGGAAGGGGATCCGTTCCTGCTCTTGGAGGGGATGGCGATTGCCGCCCACGCCGTCGGTGCCGACCGCGGAATCGTGTATGTGCGCTCGGAGTACCCCGATGCCATCGCGGTGATGGCACAGGCGGTCGACATCGCTCGCGCCAACGGGTGGTTGGGTGAGGGAATTCTCGGATCGCTTGTCTCGTTTGATGTCGAGATCCGCGTGGGCGCGGGCTCGTACGTGTGCGGGGAAGAGACGGCGATGCTGGAGAGCATCGAAGGGCGCCGAGGCATGGTGCGAACCAAGCCCCCGCTTCCGGCAATTGAGGGTCTGTTCGGGACTCCGACGGTGATCAACAATGTCTTGACCATCGCGAGTGTCCCGTCGATTCTGGCTCGCGGTAGCAGCGCGTACGCGGCGTTGGGAACTGACGCATCGCATGGAACGCAGGTGTTCCAGCTGTCGGGCAACGTTGCCCGGGGTGGAATCGTGGAATCCGCTTTCGGCATCAGCGCGCACGAGCTGGTGTATGACTTCGGCAGTGGAACGCTCAGTGGCAGACCTGTCCGCGCTGTTCAGATCGGTGGCCCCCTGGGTGCCTACCTGCCGTCGGATCGCCTCGATGTCCCGATGGGGTACGAAACGCTGGCTGAGTCCGGAGGAATGCTCGGTCACGGTGGACTGGTGGTTTTCGACGAGACCGTCGACATGGCTGCCCAGGCTCGATTTGCCCTGGAGTTCTGCGCGGAGGAATCGTGCGGCAAGTGCACGCCGTGTCGAATCGGTTCGGTCCGGGGAGTCGAAGTGATTGACCGAATACGTGGTGGCGAGGATGCTGCATTCCATGAGGATGTACTTAGGGATCTGTGTGAAGTGATGACCGATGGATCTCTGTGTGCGATGGGGGGCCTGACTCCGATGCCTGTANTGAGCGCCCTNGATAATTTCCCGGAGGATTTCGGACACGTGGCGGGAGGTGAGTGAGATGACCGTGCTCGGCGATCGCGTCGATGATCAGCGGGACCTTGGTACGCCCGCTGTCGATGCGGACTCCACGGTCNCGGTNCTCATNGATGGAGTACCCGTCGANGTGCCTGCGGGAACGTCGGTGATGCGCGCCGCTGCCCTATCCGGAACATCTGTACCCAAGTTGTGCGCAACGGATTCGCTCGAGGCGTTCGGGTCGTGCCGGCTGTGCCTGGTCGAGATCGACGGCAAGCCCGGAACCCCGGCGTCGTGCACCACGCCCTGTGTCGATGGCATGTCGGTGAAGACGCAGACCCCCAAGCTCGACAAGTTGCGCAAAGGCGTCATGGAGTTGTACATCTCCGATCATCCGCTGGACTGTCTGACGTGTCCGGCGAATGGCGANTGCGAACTGCAAGACATGGCGGGTGTTGTCGGNTTGCGTGATGTCCGCTANGGCATGGACGGAATGAANCACCTGGACGCGCCAAAGGATGAATCCAATCCGTACTTCTCTTTCGACGAGAGCAAGTGCATCGCGTGTAGTCGATGCGTTCGGGCCTGTTCGGAGGTGCAGGGGACGTTCGCGTTGACCATCGCCGGCCGTGGCTTCGGGTCGAAGGTGTCGGCCAGTGACGGTGTCCCGTTCTTGGAGAGCGAGTGCGTGTCGTGTGGTGCCTGTGTCCAGGCGTGCCCGACGGCGACGCTCCAGGAGAAGACGGTGATCGATCTCGGCGTTCCGACCCGCAAGGTCAAGACCACCTGCGCCTATTGCGGAGTCGGGTGCTCCTTCGTTGCCGAACTGCGCGGAGACGAACTCGTGCGCATGGTTCCGGACAAGACCGGAGGGGCGAACGCAGGACACTCCTGCGTCAAAGGTCGATTCGCTTGGGGGTACGCCGGTCACACGGACCGTGTGACGGAGCCGATGATCCGCGATTCCATCGAGGACGACTGGAAGGTGGTGACCTGGGAGGAGGCGATCGCTTTCACCGCGGAGCGTCTGTCGTCTATCCAGCAGCAGTACGGAACCGATGCGATCGGTGGAATCACCTCCTCACGTTGCACGAACGAAGAGGTATACGTCGTCCAGAAGATGGTCCGCGCAGCCTTCGGTACCAACAATGTGGATACCTGTGCGCGCGTGTGCCACTCGCCCACGGGGTACGGCCTGAAGCAAACGTTCGGAACAAGTGCCGGAACTCAGGACTTCACGTCGGTAGCCGACGCAGACGTCATCATGGTCATCGGAGCGAATCCCACCGACGCNCACCCGGTATTCGCCTCGAGAATGAAAAGACGCCTGCGTCAGGGTGCGGAACTGATCGTCGTGGATCCACGCTCGATCGGGCTGGTCCGCTCGGCGCACGTGGAAGCTGCCCACCATCTGCAGTTGTTGCCCGGGACTAACGTGGCCGTCGTCAACGCGATCAGTCACGTAGTGGTGACCGACGGTCTCGTTGATCGAGCGTTTGTCGAACAGCGATGCAACCCGGAGTCCTTCCGCGCGTGGGAAGACTTCATCCGGTTGCCCGAGAACAGTCCCGAAATACTGGAGCAGGCCACGGGCGTACCGGCGGACCAGATTCGTGCTGCGGCGCGTGATTACGCGCTCGCACCCAATGCGGCGATCTACTACGGCCTCGGGGTCACCGAGCATTCCCAGGGCTCAACCATGGTGATGGCGATGGCCAACCTGGCGATGGCCACGGGAAATATCGGGCGGTCCGGTGTGGGCGTCAATCCCTTGCGGGGACAGAACAACGTCCAGGGGTCCTGCGACATGGGGTCGTTCCCGCACGAGTTCAGCGGGTATCGGCACGTGTCCGACGACACTGTGCGCCAACAGTTCGCGGACCTGTGGGGAACCGAGTTGCGCGGTGATCCGGGGATGCGCATTCCGAACATGCTCGATGCGGCCACGGCGGGAGAGTTCAAAGGCATGTACATCCAAGGGGAGGACATAGCCCAGTCGGATCCAAACACCGCGCACGTCACGGACGCGTTGATGTCGATGGACTGCGTCATCGTTCAAGACCTGTTCATCAACGAAACGGCGAAATTCGCGCACGTTTTCCTTCCGGGCACCTCGTTCTTGGAGAAGGATGGGACGTTCACCAATGCCGAACGACGGATCAACCGCGTGCGCCCGGTGATGCCGTCACGAACCGGAATGGCCGAGTGGGAGGTCACCTGCGCCCTCGCGACCGCTTTGGGTTACGACATGCATTACGACGACGCGAGCCAGATCATGGATGAGATCGCTGCGGTCACGCCCACCTTCGCCGGCGTTTCCTTCGGACTGCTCGATGATGTTGGCAGTGTGCAGTGGCCCTGTAACGATGACGCGCCGCAGGGCACGCCGATCATGCACGTGGATCGATTCGTCCGAGGTGAAGGGCAATTCGTGACCACACCGTATGTTCCTACCGACGAGCGATCGACCCGGAAGTTTCCGCTGTTGCTCACCACCGGTCGAATTCTCAGTCAATACAACGTCGGTGCCCAGACCCGGCGCACGAACAACGTGGTGTGGCATACCGAGGACGTTTTGGATATGCACGAGTCGGATGCCGAANCCCGCGGGGTNAGGGACGGNGANTGGGTCGAGGTGTCCAGCCGTGCCGGCTCGACACGGCTGCGCGCTCGAATCACCGACGATATTCCCGCCGGTGTCGTCTATACGACGTTCCATCATCCGGTCAGCGGTACCAACGTCGTGACCACCGAGAACTCCGATTGGGCAACGAACTGTCCCGAATACAAGGTCACGGCGGTCCAGGTCCGCCCCTCGTCCGGGGTGCCAGCGTGAGCGGAGCGGAGCCAGCGCTGACGTACGAGGACGAGCATTTGATCGCGATGGCCCACCAGATTGCAGCGAACATGCCGGTGGATCAGGACGTGAGTGAGCGAATGGCGACCCACCTGCGCACCTTCTGGACTCCGGTGATGCGAGATCGATTGGGATCGTTGGCGATCGAGCATCCGGACATGGTGAGTGATGACGTTCGAGATGCCCTCGAGCGAGCGAACGAAGGAGTCCGTCGGTGACCGAGTTCCAGGTGACNTCNTGGCGNGATATCCCGTCCATGGTGGCGTCCCGCGACGGGGATGAAATCGTCAAGATCCCGCTGCATCAACGTTGTCAGGAGGCGATCGACGAGGCGGCTATGCGCCTGGGAGATGTCGATGCCGACGCCTACCTCGCCGGATGGGTGCGCAGCGAGTGGACAGTGCGCGAGGGAAGCCCGTCGGATGTCGCGGCCGACGTNGCGCGAGACCTCGAAGCGTCCTGGGACGACGCGCGATTGGNGGCGTATCTCGACTCGCTGGGTTCCTGAGTCAGGTCGCCAGCGAGACGTAGCCCCAGGAAACAGAGGCCGCGAGTGCGACCCAGATCTGGTACGGCATCAGGAGTGTTCCCCACACCCACGATTGCTGGAACGCGACGACGACGATCGGGATCGTGGCCACCGCAGCCGATGTGAGAGCGAGCGCGGCCGCGCTCAGTGCATGCGGAACGTAGAACAGATACGCCCAGGTGAGGGCGAGGGCGATGCTCACGACCAAGAACAACAACAGGACAGCGACCTTGCCCGGTGGCGCTCGCCAGGCGATGAGACTGCCGACGGCGGCGAGCACGATGAAGTTGTACGGCCAGATGACACCGAAAACCCACGGCGGTGGCTGCCACGAAGGTTTCGTGAGCGACTGATACCACCCGGCCTCGGTGCTGACCCAGACTCCAGACAGCACGGCGTACGCGATGACGGAGACGATGACCGCCGCGACCGCGATGATGCGCCACGTCTCGAGCGAGGGTGCGGAGGACACCGATGACGCGGTGGCGGCGTTCATGTCACCAGTGTCCACCGATCACGGACGGAGATCGGAAGCAGGGGCCAATAGGCTGGTGTCCATGGCGGAAATAGACGCACTCATCGCTCGCGAAATTCTCGACTCTCGAGGCAATCCGACGGTCGAAGTGGAAGTGCTCCTCGATGACGACACCGTGGCGCGCGCTGCGGTGCCCTCAGGCGCGTCCACCGGGGCCTTCGAGGCGATGGAGAGGCGAGACGGTGGAGATCGCTATCTCGGAAAGGGCGTGCAGGACGCCGTCCGTGCCGTGGAAGAAGAAATCGCACCGGAACTACTCGGGTTCGAAGCGTCCGATCAACGAGGCGTAGATACGGCGATGCTCGACCTCGATGCGACGCCCAACAAGTCTCGACTGGGAGCGAACGCCATTTTGGGTGTCTCCCTCGCGGTGGCTCGCGCAGCGGCCCTCTCGGCCGATCTTCCACTCTTCCGGTATGTCGGCGGGCCCAACGCGCACGTACTGCCGGTCCCCATGATGAACGTTCTCAACGGAGGTGCCCACGCGGATACCGGCGTGGACATTCAAGAGTTCATGATCGCGCCGATCGGTGCCGCGACCTTCTCGGAGGCCCTTCGCCAGGGAACCGAGGTGTATCACTCGCTGAAGTCGGTGCTGAAATCAGAAGGTTTCGCGACTGGTTTGGGTGACGAAGGCGGTTTCGCACCGGATCTGCCGAACAACCGCGCCGCGTTGGAGCTGATCGGGCGAGCGGTCGAGGCGACCGGCCTGACCCTGGGTAGCGACATCGCGCTCGCCCTCGACGTCGCGTCGACAGAGTTCTTCTCCGACGGCTCCTACACCTTCGAGGGCGCCGATCGATCGATGGAGTGGATGACCGGCTACTACGAGTCTCTCCTGGCTGACTTCCCGCTGGTGAGTATCGAAGACCCGTTGGCCGAAGATGATTGGAGTGGGTGGGTTCACCTCACCGACACGGTGGGAGATCGAGTTCAACTCGTCGGCGACGATCTCTTCGTGACCAACCCGGAGCGATTGGCGCGCGGGATAGCCGACGGCGCTGCGAACGGGTTGCTGGTGAAGGTGAATCAAATCGGGTCGCTGACCGAGACCTTGGATGCGGTGGCGATGGCCACGGCGGCCGGATACTCCTCGATGATGTCCCATCGTTCGGGTGAGACAGAAGACACGACAATCGCGGACCTCGCGGTCGCGGTGAATTGCGGGCAGATCAAGACCGGAGCGCCGGCTCGGTCCGAGCGGGTGGCGAAGTACAACCAACTTCTGCGCATCGAGGAAGAGTTGGACGATGCCGGTCGGTACGCGGGGCGTCGGGCCTTCTCGCGCTGGGCTGGCTGAGCAACCGCACCCGCGTCGCCGATCCACCCGCATACGTGTGTTACCGGTGGGGTTACTGGGAAAATCGAGGTCTACGTGACACGATCGGGGGGTGTCGTCCCCTTCCCGCGGCCCAACCCCCATCGACGATGTTGGCTCTGGTCGGCAACCCGTGGCTCGAAGCGCCCCGGGCGGATCGCTCACCGGACGCGCCCTGATCCTGTTCACCGTCCTCGGCCTCCTGGTGGTTGCCCTATCCGTTCCGGTAAGGAATTGGCTGACGCAGCGTGCCGAGGTCGCGTCCTTGCGGTCGGATATCGCGTCATCGACCGAGCAGATAGAACTGTTGAACAGCGAGCTAGACCGATGGTCCGATCCCGCGTTCATCTCATCGGAGGCGCGTCGACGGTTGCATTTCCTTCTCCCCGGGGAAACCGGCTACATCACCATCTCCCGGGATGGTCGGCCGGCGGAGTCGCTGTTGTCGGACGATGTGGCGCAGACTTCGCAGGGGTGGCACTCCGTCTTGTGGGAGTCCGTCCAGCGAGCCGACGGTCCTCCCGCTGTTTCCCCGAAGCCGGAGGACGGCGCGTAGGGTCCTGCCATGCACGACGGTGACCTTTCAGCGGTCGAACGTCAGATCGGTCGCACACCTCGAGGTGTTCTCGACGTTTCGTATCGATGCCCCTGTGGAGACCCCGCGGTGGTCACCACTGCTCCCCGGCTAGACGACGGGACACCGTTTCCGACCACCTACTACGTGACGTGCCCGCGCTTGACCAGCGCCATCGGGACACTCGAAGGTGATGGATACATGCGCGAGATGGAGGATCGACTCGCGGTGGATGACGCCCTGCGCGGGCAATATCTCGGCGCCCACGAGCGCTATCTCGCCGAACGCCGTCAACTGGGAGAGGTTCCGGAAATTGACGGGATCAGTGCCGGGGGTATGCCGCGGCGGGTGAAATGCCTGCACGTCCTGGTGGGCCAGGCGCTGGTGAATGGCCCCGGGGTGAATCCCTTCGGAGACGAAGCGCTCGACGCCATCGGTTCGTGGTGGGAGCCGGTGGCTTGCGGCGAGCGCCACCCGCCGGGTGAGGAAGACCCAACCGGTGACTAGGTACGGCGCTATCGACTGCGGCACGAACGCCCTTCGTCTTCTGGTGGCGGATGTCATCGACGGGGAGTTGCGGGAAGTCACTCGAGAAATGCGAACGGTTCGGCTGGGAGAAGGGGTGGATNCGACCGGTGAGTTCACTCCGGCCGCTCTCGAGCGGACGTTCGCTGCGCTGGATGAGTACGCGCGGATGATCGACGATCTGGACGTGTCGGGGCTCCGCATCGTTGCGACGTCGGCGTCGCGCGAGGTTCGCAACGCAGACGAAATGATCGACGGGTTTCAGCGCCGAGTAGGGGTAGTGCCCGAGGTCATNGATGGGNTCGCCGAAGCCCGACTCTCATACGCGGGCGCGGTGCGCGGNCTACCGGATGGTGTGGGTGANTTCCCCGTTCTGGTNGCGGACATCGGGGGTGGCTCGACCGAATTCATTCGGGGCAGCGGCCCGAGAGTCGATCTCATCGAGTCGGCTACCAGTNTCGACATCGGATGTGTGCGGATGACCGAACGATGCCTGCACTCGGATCCACCGACAGACAATCAGATCCGCGACGCCACCGGGATTGTCGATGCAGGACTCGATCGAGCCTTCCGCGACGTCTCGGTGGACTCGATTCGGGGCTTCATCGGCCTCGCAGGGTCGGTGACGACGGTGGCCGCTCTCGCGCACGGCCTGACGTCCTATGACGCGCAGCAAATCCACGGCTCAGTGACCACCCGAGACCAGGTCGAGGAAGTCACGGATTCCCTGCTGAAAATGAGCCGGACCCAGCGGGCGGCNCTGCCCGTGATNCATCCGGGACGGGTCGATGTCATCGGGGGCGGGGCCTTGGTCTTGCGGCAGATCCTGGGCAGGCTGCCCGTGTCCTGCGTCGTCGCCAGCGAAACCGACATCCTCGATGGCATCGTTTACAGTCTTGCGGCNAAATCAACCCCCCANGATGGTGAAATCTCNCACAATTTTTCTATGTAATCGCTTGTGTNNCNCCCCATGANCGGGCCTAGCATTTCGTCACATGCTCGAAAGGGCGACGTGATGAACGGTGGCGCCGAGGAATCGGTTCACGCAAGGGCAGGGGGTGCTTCGTGGGAATAACGATCCGCGATGTGGCCGAAGCGTCGGGGGTATCGACCGCAACGGTCTCCCGCGCCCTGCGTGGCTTGCCGAACGTGGACGAAAGGACCCGTGCTCGCGTTCAGCGCATCGCCGCGGAACTGGACTACGTCATCTCCCCGAGCGCGTCGCGCTTGGCTTCCGGCCGGACAGGAAGCATCGCGGTCGTCACTCCGTACATCGCTCGGTGGTTCTTCTCCACGGTCCTTTCTGGCGTGGAAGGTGTTCTGCACACCGCCGACATGGACCTGCTGTTGACCTGTATCGGCGACCACAGCAATTCCCGGCAACGATCNCCCGTCGCNCCACGTCTGAGNCGACGAGTCGATGGCATGTTGATCATNGCGGTGCCGCCGGCCGACCCACAATTACAGGATCTCATCGCTTTGGACATGCCAACGTCGATGATCGGGTTGACCGCGGCGGGCGTTCCCAGTGTGACCATCGACGATGTTGCCGCCGCCCGATTAGCCACGCAGCACCTAATCAATCTTGGGCACACGCGCATCGGAACCATCTCCGGATCTCCATCACAGACCCCCTTCACCGCTGAATTCGATCGTGAAGCTGGGTTCGCGCAGGCGATGTCGGAGGCGAACATCCAGGTCGATCCCATGCTCGAGGCGTACGGGCACTTCAGCATCGAAGGCGGAGAGGCGGCCATGACCGCTNTGCTTACTCAGGCGCAGCCGCCCACCGCGGTCTTTGCGTTGAGCGATGAGATGGCTTTCGGAGCTCTGCGCGCCCTGCGCGCCCATGACCTGCGACCAGGGAAAGACGTCTCCGTCGTCGGTGTCGATGGGCATGACATGGCCGAATACCTCGGGCTCACAACCGTCGTCCAACCGGTGGTCGAGTTGGGTCGTATCGCGGCCGAATCATTGCTCGCGCAGATGCGCGAGGGCGCAGCCCAATCCGAGTCGACACAGGTGGCGACGCAGCTTGTGGTGCGAAGTTCCACCGGCCCGGTGGCCGGACATCGTTCTGTGCCCTCGAAGGATGCGCGGTGAGGGTGGGAACGCAGCATGACTCGTGGTGGAGCCGAGCGGCGGTTTATCAGGTCTACCCACGATCTTTCCGCGACGGAAACGGCGATGGTCTCGGTGATCTGCAAGGGGTAATCGACGGTCTCGCACACCTGGAATCACTCAGCATCGATGCCGTGTGGCTATCTCCTTTCTACCCCTCCCCGCAGAACGATTCGGGCTACGACGTGAGCGATCCGCGTGCGGTGGATCCCATGTTCGGAACGTTGGACGACTTCGCCCGGCTTGTTGAGCAGGCGCACGAGCGCGGCTTGCGCGTCATCGTCGATATCGTCCCCAACCACGTCTCGGCTTCCCATCCGTGGTTCGTCGAGGCGTTGAGTGCACCGGTTGGGTCGTATGCCCGCCGCCGTTTCCATTTTGTGGACGGCAAGGGGGAGGCGGGAGAACTGCCACCCAACAATTGGGAGTCGATCTTCGGTGGTCCGGCGTGGACTCGGGTCAAAGAACCCGACGGATCCTGGGGGCAGTGGTACCTGCACCTGTTCGACCACACCCAACCCGACCTGAACTGGGTCAACGACGAGGTGCGGATCGATGCCTTGGACACGCTCGCCTTCTGGCTTGATCTCGGGGTCGATGGGTTCCGGGTGGATGTGGCGCTCGGGCTGGCCAAGGACATGACGTATCCGGACCTGATCGATCCGATCGGCATGAGCCAATCGCTTCGCTTCGACCTCGATCCTGGCTCGGCCGAGGCGGTAGAGCGTCGTGCCGCCTTGGCCAATTCGGCGCTCTTCGATCGCGACGAAATTCAGGACATTTATCGCCAGTGGCGCTCGTTACTGGAGTCCTACGGCAACGACAAGATGGCTGTTGTCGAGGCGTGGGTAGCTCCGGAGCGTGCCTCGCGATACGTGGCTCCGGATACTTTGCATCAGATCTTCGGCTTTGATTTTCTCGTCGTCGCGTGGGACGCGAAATCGATCCGCGACGCCATTCGGCATGGGATCGATGCGGTATCCGCGGTTGGCGCGCCGCCAACGTGGGCCTTGAGCAACCACGACTCACCACGGGTGGTGACCAGACTGGGCGACGGACCGGAGGGTCGGGCGCGGGCTCGCGCTCTGGCGCTCATCGCCCATGCGCTACCAGGGTCGGTTTACGTGTATCAGGGTGAAGAACTGGGGCTCTGTGATGTGGAGGTGCCTGACTCCGCTCGACAAGACCCGGTGTGGTTTCGGTCTGCCGGGCAGGAGAAGGGGCGCGACGGCGGCCGGGTTCCCCTGCCGTGGTCGGGATCGCAGCCGCCCTACGGCTTCACCGCCCGGGCTGATGTTCCGTTGTGGTTGCCCCAACCTGAGCATTGGGGGTCGTCGACGGTGGCGGCCGAAGGGGACGACCCCGACAGCATGCTGAATCTGTATCGCTCGAGTTTGACGTTGCGTAGGTCTCATCCGAGTTTGGCGCGCGAGGAAATCGAGTTCTGGTCCGTCGACGATGACGAGCTCGTTGTCTTTCGGCGAGGCAACGACGTCGTCGTTGTCGCGAACACCTCGGATCAGTGGCTGCCGTCTCCAGTGGCAGGAAGCATCCTTGTGACATCGGGGCCGGTGGTCGCGGGTGACGCGGGTGTGGAGGTCGGCCCGAATACGACCGTGTGGCTACAGACCTCGTGAGCAGCCCAGCCGGCTAGACGATCCGCTCTTGATCGCCGTCAGCCTGGAATAGGTAGGTGCGTTCGGGGACAACGTTCACGGTGTCGCCGATGTGTGGAGCTTGATGTGACCGATCGCGGGCGACCAGGCTGATCGTTTCCCCGTCGGCGCCGACCATCTCGCCGTAGACGAACGTGTCAGCCCCAAGCTCCTCCACCAACGTGACCGTCATCGATGCCCCATGGTCGGTCAGGCGCAGATCTTCGGGACGCACTCCGAGGAGCGCGGTGGCAGTGCGAACTTTCTGACGCCGGTCGGGCTCGATGGGAACCGTGTGGTCACCCATCGACGCCCCGGCCTCACTGAGCGCAACGGGAATCATGTTCATGGAGGGCGAACCGATGAACGTCGCGACGAAAGCGTTGGTCGGCTTGTCGTATAAAGAACGCGGTGCAGCCACCTGTTGCAGAACCCCATCCTTGAGTACCGCGACGCGATCACCCATCGTCATGGCCTCTACCTGGTCGTGCGTGACATAGATGGTTGTTGTTCCGAGGCGACGTTGCAGCGCCGCGATTTGGGTGCGAGTCTGCACGCGCAGCTTGGCATCCAGATTGGACAGAGGCTCATCCATCAGGAACACCTGGGGTTCACGAACGATGGCCCGTCCCATAGCCACTCGCTGACGCTGACCCCCGGAAAGCGCTTTTGGTTTGCGATCGAGGTAGTCGGTGAGATCCAGGAGAGATGCAGCTTCTGTGACGCGCCGGTCGATCTCAGCCTTGCTCGCCTTTTGAATCTTCAGGGCGAATGCCATGTTGTCCGCTACCGACATGTGCGGGTANAGGGCGTAGTTCTGGAAAACCATGGCGATGTCGCGGTCTTTGGCTGCGACGTTCGTGACGTCGCGGTCGCCGATGAAGATGCTGCCCGCACTGATCGGCTCAAGGCCAGCCACCATGCGAAGAGACGTTGACTTCCCGCAGCCGGAAGGCCCAACAAGGACGAGGAATTCTCCCTGGGCTATTTCAAGGTCGAGGTGGGAGACGGCCGGGTCGGTAGACCCGGGGTAGACGAGCGAGACGTCGTCGAAACGCACAGGTTGACTCATGGCAAGTCCTCTCACCGGCAGGAACGTGCCGGACGATCCGTTGTAAGAAGAAAGATGGTGCTGATGAAATTGTGGGTCGAGGGTATCGCGCAACGCCCGGTAGGGGAGTCGTTGTGCACATGACGTCCACCGGTTCCACGGTGACGGAATCGGTCATCGTGTAAGCGTTCACATGGCTCGTGGCAATACCGCTCGCCGTAGATGTCGGTCTTCTCCGCATTTGGCGACGTCAATTTGCAGAATCGTGACCTGTTGCACGCTGATGTTTCACTGTTTCATATTGCTAACGGGCAGGACTCGGGTCACTATGCATACGTTTACGTCGGGGATCTCCCTCGGCGTCGTTTTAGGCAAGGAGAATCCATGACCGCAATCAAGCGGAGTCGTGGGATGGCGCTCCTCGCGGGTGGCGTGGCAGCGGGTCTGCTGCTGGCTGCATGCGGGGGAAGCGACGATTCCGCGAGCGACAGTGCCGGTGAGGAGGCCGCAGCCGAGGAGACCACGGCTGAGGACACCGGAAGCGACGAAGAGGAAGAGGCGGCCGCCGACGACGGCGACGACGCCATGGGTGGGGCATGCGACGCCTACGCCGATTACATGGGCAACGAAGGCGCCACGGTGAATGTCTTCACATCGATCCTTCCCCCCGAGCAGCAACTGTTCGAAGAGTCGTGGGCAGAGTTCGAAGAGTGCACCGGCATCGACATTGTGTACGAGGCAAGCGACCAGTTTGAAGCGCAGCTTCCGACGCGTATCGCGGGCGGCAACGCTCCCGACATCGCCTGGATTCCGCAGCCCGGCCTGCTGGCCAAGCTCGTCGCTGACGGCGGACCCGTGCCGGCACCTGCGTCGACTGAAGCTCTCGTTGACGAGTACTGGAACCCGGCATGGAAGGGCTACGGAACTATCGACGGCACCTTCTACGCCGCCCCGTTGGGGTCGAACATGAAGTCGTTCGTGTGGTACTCACCCCAGGTCTTCGCGGACAACGGCTACACCGTTCCGACCACGTGGGATGAGATGTGGGCCCTGTCAGATCAGATGGTTGCCGACGGCATCAAGCCGTGGTGTGGTGGCCTGGAGTCGGGTGGCGCCACCGGTTGGCCGGCCACGGACTGGCTGGAGCAGGTCATGCTGCGTCTGTACGGCGGCGACGTGTACGACCAGTGGGTCGCAGGTGACCTCGACTTCGCCTCGCCGGAGGTTGAAGCCGCGATGGACGTTATCGCTGGCTGGATGAAGAACCCTGAGTACGTCAACGGCGGCTACGGAGACGTGCAGACGATCGCACTGACACCGTTCCAGGATGCCGGTGCAGGCATCGTGTCGGGCGAGTGCGGCATGTTGCAGCAAGCGTCGTTCTACGCCAACTTCTGGGGCAACTTCGATGAGAGCGCCACGGTCGGGCCCGACGGCACCGCCTACGCGTTCTTCCTGCCGGAGATCAGCTCCGACTTCCCGCAGCCGGTTGTCGGCGGCGGCGAGTTCGTAGCGGCCTTCGCGGATCGCCCCGAGGTCCAGGCAGTGCAGACCTACATGGCCAGCCCGGAGTTCCACACGAGCAAGGCCTCACGGGGTACCTGGGTCTCCGCGAACAGCGGCGTCCCGCTGGAAACCTACGCGGCTGATTCCATCGATCAGCTGTCGGCGCAGTACCTGACCGACCCGAATGGCATCTTCCGCTTCGATGCCTCCGACCTCATGCCGGCTGCTGTCGGTGCGGGTGAGGAATGGGTTCAGATGACTGCCTGGTTCGCTGAGGACAAGCCAACGGCTGAGGTCCTCGCCGATATCGACGCAGCGTGGCCGTCGTCGTAGAAAGGTGACGACCACACTTCAGTGAACGGCTGACTGCCGGGGCCGGACGGGTATACCGTCCTAGGGCCCCGGCAGTCGGCATTTACCGACTAGTAGGTGCCGGCGGAAGGGAGGTGTCGCGGGTGGAGGAGTTGCTCACCGGACTCGAGAAGTTGTGGTCTGGATTCCTGGGCGTCGCGGTCTTTGGATTGCTGATCGCACTTCTCTTCTTCATCGGCTCGCGCCTTCGCGGCCGACTGAGTAGGCCGGCTGCGATTGTCATATTCCTCGGCCCCGCCGTGATCTTGTTGATCATGGGCCTGATCGTGCCGGCTTTCCGGACCATCTGGGCCAGCACTCAGAACTCATCGGGCAAGGAGTTCGTCGGCTGGGCGAACTATCTGTGGATTTTCGATTCGCAGATGGATATCATCGTCAACTCGATTCTGTGGATCGTCATCACACCGATTGCTGCGACGGCACTGGGATTGACGCTGGCCCTGCTCTTGGACCGCATGCGTCGCGAAGCAATAGCCAAGTCCTTGATCTTCATGCCGATGGCGATCTCTTTCGTCGGCGCGTCCATCATCTGGAGTCTGGTGTACGAGTACCGGGCTCCGGATAAGCCTCAGGTAGGGCTGCTCAGCCAGATCGTCATGTGGTTGGGCGTCGATGACCCACCGAAATGGTTGCTGTGGCAACCGTTCAACAACTACCTGCTCATGGTCATCATGGTGTGGATTCAAGTGGGCTTCGCCATGGTGGTCCTCTCTGCTGCGATCAAGGCCATCCCGGGTGACGTCGTCGAGGCCGCAGAGCTCGATGGCGCGAACGGCTGGAGGCTCTTCTCGAAAGTCACCATCCCGATGATCCGGGCGACGTTGATCGTCGTGGTCACCACGATCATGTTTGCGGTTCTGAAGATCTTCGACATCGTCCGCGTGATGACGAACGGCAACTACGGAACCCAAATCGTTGCCAACGAGATGTACGCGCAGGCCTTCGTTCAATTCGACATAGGTAGAGGAAGCGCGTTGGCAGTGGTGCTGTTCGTCGCAGTTATCCCNCTGATCATCTTCAACGTCGTTCAACTGAGGAAGGACCGGGCCACACGATGAGCGTGGAAGCACAGGAGATGCCTCGGCTGCCCGAGGTTGATCCTCTCGAGAAGGAGTCCATTCCGCAGGCTGCCCGCCGGAAGTTGAGCAGCCCCTGGGCGTCTTTCGTTGTCATACTCCTGACCTTCTTGTGGACCATTCCCACGCTGGGACTACTCATCACCTCACTCCGACCAGCCGCGGATGCTCAGAACTCCGGCTGGTGGACGTTCTTCGCCAACCCGGCTGTTACCTGGAGCAACTACTCGGAGGTCATCACGGGCGGTTCGACCATTCCGAGCGGCATCACGCCGTACTTCTTCAACTCCTTCGCGATCGCTATCCCGGCCGCAATATTCCCGCTGACCATCGCCTGCATGGCCGCCTACGCGCTGGCCTGGGTGCGGTTCAAGTGGTCGACGGTCGTGTTCTTCACGATTTTCGCTCTCCAGGTCATTCCCCTGCAGATGTCTCTACTCCCGCTGCTGCAGATGTTCAATCTCGGCTGGAACATCGGTCCGATCCCGATCTTCCCGGATTTGAATCGACCCGGGTCGGAACAGTCGCTTCTGGCAGGCACGTATATCCCCTTATGGATTGCACACACCATGTTCGCCCTGCCGCTGGCGACCTTCTTGATTCATAACTTCATCGCCCAGCTGCCGCGGGACTTGATGGAAGCGGCGCGGGTCGATGGCGCCAGTCACTTTCTGATCTTCCGCAAGATTGTCCTGCCGTTGTCCGTGCCGGCCATCGCTTCTTTCGCCATCTTCCAGTTCTTATGGGTGTGGAACGATCTTCTGGTGGCGTTGACCTTCGCCGGAGGCACGCCTGACGTTGCTCCTGTCACGGCCTATCTTGCCAACATCAAGGGGACCTACGGAGCACAACTCCACCTGATCACAGCCGGAGCATTCATCGCGATCATCGTTCCCCTCATCGTGTTCTTCGCGCTGCAAAGATTCTTCGTCCGCGGTCTTCTCGCGGGCTCTGTCAAGGGCTAACGTTCCGGGGTGACCAGCGAAGGCGCATCGCACCTGGACGAGCTCACCGTGCCGCCGGATTTCGAAATGGGGGTATCGACGTCGGCGTGGCAGATCGAGGGTGACAGTGCGGGACGGGGTCGATGCACCTGGGACGACTTCGCCGACATTCCAGGAAAAATCGTCGACGGGGCGACGGCTGACCCGGCATGTGATCACGTGCACCGACTGCAGGAGGATCTCGATCTTCTCGCNTGGATGGGTGTCGACGCTTACAGTTTCACGTTCAGTTGGCCCCGCGTTGTTCCCGGCGGCGTGGGCAAAGCGAGTGCTTCTGGGTTGGACTTCTACGACCGCTTGGTCGACGGCTTGCTGAGCCGAGGGATTCGGCCGTTCGCCACGTTGTTCCACTGGGATACGCCATCTGAACTCGAACAGGCCGGTGGGTGGACGTCGCGGAGAACGTCGGAGGCCTTTGCCGAGTACGCAGCGATTCTGGGTGAACACTTCGCTGATCGCATCGATCGATGGGCGACGGTGAACGAGCCGTGGTGCCCGGCCTTCCTCGGGTACGCCGCCGGCTACTTCGCTCCCGGAAGGACCGATGGCGGTGCCGCGTTGTCCGCCGCGTACCACTTGATGCTGGGACACGGGTTGGCAACCGATCGGCTCCGTGAGAGTGGCGCTCGTCGGATCGGAATCATCCTCAACGTCATCCCGACCCTAGGTGCCGATCCGACAATGGAGGAAGCCACCACTCACGTCGACGGCATCCAGAATCGGCTGTGGCTGGACTTGCTCGCAGGTCGGGGCATCCCTGAGGACATTCGACATCGGTGCAAGGACCTCACGGATTGGGCCTTCGTACGTGAGCAGGACCTCGCCGTGATCGCGACTCCCATCGATTGGATTGGAGAGAACTACTACTCGGTCAACCGAGTCGTGGCAGCAGATAAGGCGGGCTCCCAGGCGATCGGCCAGGACGCCTCGATGTTCCCCGGCGCTCCCGAGCACGCCTTCGACCCCCAACCACCATTCACCGACATGGGGTGGGAGATCTACCCCGCAGGAATCCGCATGGCACTTGAGCAGGTGAGCAACGCTCTTCCGGGGCTACCGATCTACGTGTGTGAGAACGGCGCCGCTGTCGAAGAAGCAACAAGCGCCGACGGAATACATGATCCGATTCGCACGCGGTATCTGCACGATCACATTCGTGCGGTGTTGCACGCCCGAGCCGACGGTATTGATGTCCGCGGGTACAGCGCCTGGAGTCTTCTCGACAATCTCGAATGGGCATCGGGTTGGACAAAGAAGTTCGGGATGATCCGGGTGAATCCGGAGACGGGGGAGCGAACGGTGAAGGACAGCGCCGAGTGGTACCGCCGACTGTTGACGAGGAGGACGTCATGACCGTTGTTTCGATGGACGTGAGTGGGGCACCGGTCGAGGGGTTCCTCGCCGTTCCGGACGGTGGCCGTGGCCCGGGGGTGCTCGTGGTTCAGGAATGGTGGGGGTTGGTTCCCCACATCCGATCCGTCGTGGAGCGTCTGGCCGAGGCGGGTTTCGTTGCCATGGCGGTGGACCACTACCGCGGGATCGAAACCACCGAACCCGACGAGGCGGAGAAACTGATGATGGGGCTCCAGGTCGACGCGGCGGCAACCGACCTTGCCGCGGGAGCCGACTACCTGCTCTCCCGCCCGGAGGTCGTGGGTTCGAGCGTCGGCTCCATCGGCTTCTGTATGGGTGGCGGGTTGTCGCTGCTCGCCCCCACCGTCGGCGCGGTGTCGTCTGCAGTGGCGTTCTATCCGGCCATGCCCTGGCCGGATTACCTCCCGCAGTGGGATGCCTACGCCGGTAAGGCCGCCCTGATACACAAGGCGGAGTCGGACGAAGGCCACGCTGGCCCTCGCATTGCCGAATACTCCGCGGCGATCCTCGCTGCCGGTGGCGAGGTAACCGTCGTCGACTACCCGAACTCGGTGCACGCCTTCTTCAACGACGACCGTCCGGATGTCTATCAGGCCGACAACGCTGCGCTCGCCTGGCAACGCAGTATCGACTTCCTTGACTCGCGACTTCGCTAATCGAATCGAGTCGGTCACCTCGATCGACGAGCTCGATCGAGAGGTCACCGATTGCGGTGAATGTCCCCGGCTGCGGGAGTGGTGCACTCGAGTAGCACACGAGAAGCGAGCCGCCTATCGCGATGAGGTCTACTGGGGCGGCCCGGTGCCGGGATTCGGCTCGAGACGACCTCGGATCTGGATCGTCGGCCTCGCGCCCGGAGCCCACGGCGCCAATCGCACGGGCCGGATGTTNACCGGAGATCGCAGCGGAGATTGGCTGTATGCCTCCTTGCACAGAACCGGCCTGGCATCGCAGCCAACCTCGACGCATCGAGACGACGGACAGCACCTGGCAGAGGTTCGCATCACCGCGGCCGTGCACTGCGCACCACCCGACAACAAGCCAACAACCGCGGAGAAGCACACCTGCCGTCAGTGGCTGCGGCGAGAAGCAGAACTACTACTCCCCGACCTTCGCGCCGTGGTCGCGCTCGGTGGCATCGCCTGGCAGGCCACGATCGACGCACTCGCCCACGCCGGCTGCNCGATCCCTCGTCCCCGCCCATCCTTTGGTCATGGCTCGTCTTTTTCGGTTACCGATCCGGCAGCGATCAGGGTCATCGGCAGCTACCACCCGAGTCAGCAGAACACCTTCACCGGACGATTGACCGAAGACATGCTCGATGGAGTCTTCATCGAGGCTCAACGCTGCCTGAAGGAAAGCCAAGAGCCCAAATAGCAATACGGATGGCCGATACGATCACACAGCGGGAGCAGTCGCGCCCCGCGCCTCGTCGGGAGTCGTGAAGCGGACAGTAGTAGAGCGGAAAGAAGTGGACGTGCGCGATCGGGAGCAGTGGTTTGCGGGNCNGGTGGCGATCGTCGTCGGCGCCACCGGTGGCATAGGCGCGGCCATCTGTGAGGAATTGGCGGAACGAGGCGCTGGTCTTCGGATGATCGGGCGCGACTTGGAGCGGTTGGCGAGGATGGCTGCGGATGTGCAAGACGCCGCTGCGAGCGTTGAAACAGCTGTTGTCGATCTTCGCGATCGTCCGGGCCTCACCGAGGCCATCGACGGATGGGCTGATGCATCCGTACTCGTNAATGCTGCGGGCATGAACTCACCAGGACCCTTCACCGACATCCCCGAAGGGGACTACGACTCAATGATGGAAGCGAATGTTTCCGGCGTCTTCTGGGCGTCGCGCGCTTTTGTTCGGGCCCGACGCGCGACGGCGTCGTCGGGGTGCATCATCAACATCACATCCCAGATGGGCCACGTGGGTGCACACCATCGCGTCGCCTACTGCGCGAGCAAACACGCTGTCGAAGGCATGACGAAGGCGATGGCGGTCGAACTGGCTGCAGAGGGATGGCGGGTGAATGCGGTCGCTCCAACGTTCGTCGAGACGGAGTTGACGGCGCAGTACCTCGCGGCACCTGAGCAGCGGGAGTACGTAATGTCGAGCATTCCTCAAGGACACATGGCGACGACACGCGACGTGGCCAACGCCGTCGCATTTCTGGCGAGCGATCTGGCGAACTCCACCACCGGAACGAGCCTCCTCGTCGATGGAGGGTGGACGGCCAAATGACGACGCTTGCGAACATTCGTCTCGCCGCGTCCCCGACCACCTGGGGAGTCGATTTCGCCGATAATCCACGCAACCCTGCATGGAATCGGGTGCTGGACGAGATCGAGGCNAGCGGTGTCGACACTCTCGAATTGGGTCCGGTNGGCTACTTGCCCGAAGACCCGCAGATTCTCGGACCAGAACTCGAATCCCGCGGNCTATCCACCGCNGGAACCTTCATGTTTCAACCCATCTTCGATGACGCACGGGAAGACGAAGTGCTCGACGTTGCACGACGCACCAGCGGCCTGGTGCGGGAGTTGAACGGCGAGTTTCTGATCCTGGTCGACCAGCCGACCGACACGCGGGTTGCCACCGCCGGTCGGTCAGNNGCAGCCACNCGAATGGATGANGCTTCTCGGCGGAGNTACCTCGAACGCGTCAGGAAGATCGGCACGATTGCCGGCGAGAACGGCCTGCGCGCGGTCTTCCACCAACACGCGGGCACGAATGTGGAGTTCCTCGACGAGGTCGAGGCGCTGTTCGCGGACGTGGACCACGAANGCCTGGGGATGTGTCTGGATACGGGGCACTTAGCTTATGCCGGTATCGACCCGGTGTCGGCGATCGATCATTTCTCCGACCGCATCGATCACGTCCACTTCAAAGACGTCAACGGGCGCGTTCTTGCGCAAGCCCGAGAAGAAGGGTGGGATTTCTGGCAAGCGATCGCGGCCGGGATCTTCTGTCCGATCGGTGAGGGAGTCGTCGATTTTCCCGGAGTGATCGGAGCGCTGTCTTCTCTCGGGTTTTCCGGGACGGCCACCATCGAACAAGATCGGCCCCCCGACTCGTCGACGGATCCGCTGGCGGATCTACGCGCCAGCGTCGCCCACCTGTCCCCGCTACTGTCGTCGGACGAATCGTGAGCATCTGAATATGACGACCGAAAGTCCCATGTGCCCGACAAGACAGAGATAAGGAGTCAACTCCAGTGCCTGAATTTCTCAAGCGCGGTCTCGCGCAGTCGGAATCCGTCACACGCGAGGTGAAAGACACCGTCAGTGACATTTTGTCGTCGGTGCAAGCTGAGGGAGAAAGCGCGGTACGACGATTCTCCGAGCGCTTCGACCAGTGGAGCCCGGCACGCTTCACCGTGGACGTGTCCGAAGTGGACAAGGCTCGTGCGTCTGTCGATGATGAGCTCGCAGAACACATCGAGAAGGCTCGGGAACAGGTAGGAAGATTCGCGCAGCGTCAATTGGAGACGATGCTCGAACTCGAGGTAGAAACCCTGCCCGGGGTGGTGCTCGGCCATCGCCATGTTCCCGTCGAAGCCGTGGGGTCCTACAGCCCCGGCGGGGTGTATCCGCTGATCGCCTCGTCCATCATGACGGTGACAACGCCGAAGGTCGCCGGAGTAGACCGCGTGGTGGCGACAGCACCTCCTCGGGACGCGCAGGGCATCTTCCTTCCGCAGCTCTACACGATCGATAGGTGCGGAGCGGATCAAGTCTTGTGCCTCGGGGGAGTTCAAGCGCTCGCAGCGTTGGCCTTCGGAATCGAAGACATCGAACCGGTCGACATGATCGTCGGTGCTGGAAATGCCTATGTGGCGGAAGCAAAACGCCAGTTGTTCGGAACTGTCGGGATCGACCTCCTGGCGGGGCCGACCGAAGTTGCGGTGATCGCTGACGAGACCGCCGACCCGCGAATCGTCGCCGCCGATCTTCTCGGGCAGGCAGAGCACGGCCCGAACAGTCCAGCGATTTTGATGACGACGTCGTCGGATCTCGGACATCAGGTAGCCCGCGAGGTCGATGCGTGGCTGGAGGGCGATTGGCCGACCAAGGANATCGCCGGAGCAGCGTGGCGAGATTTCGGCACNATCGTGGTGTGCGAGAACGACGACGAACTAGTCGAGGTGAGTGATCGATACGCACCCGAGCATCTCGAAGTGCAAACGAAAAATCCGGACTGGTTCCACCAGCGCTTGAGGAACTACGGATCGCTGTTCCTCGGTCATGAATCGACGGTCGCGTACTCNGACAAGTCCATCGGNACCAACCACGTCCTGCCTACTCGCGGCGCCGCTCGATACACCGGTGGCCTATGGGTCGGAAAGTTCCTCAAGACCTTGACGTTCCAGAAAGTCACGGAGGTGGGGAGCAAGGAAGTCGCTCCCACNACNGCGGCGATTGCCGACGCNGAATTCATGTTCGGCCATGCGTTGACCGCCCGGCTCCGAATAGACGACGAATAGAGGAAACTTGACCTCCGCCATGAAGAGCGAAATCGCCATCATCGGATGCGGTCGCATCGGCTCGGTTCACGCACGGGCGATCACCGAAACCCTTCCGATGGTCGATCTCGTTTGTGCGGACGTCGAGCCACTCAGGGCAATCGATCTGGCGAACCGTGTCGGAGTGCACGCGGTGGATATCGCCGACNTCTGGGATCGACCGAACCTTCGTGCCGTCGCCATCTGCTCGAGCACGACGACCCATGTGGACTACATCTGCGCTGCCGCTGAGGCAGGTGTCGCTGTCTTCTGTGAGAAACCGGTGAGCCTCGACCTCGACGAGGTCGACCGTGCGGTGCGAGCCGTCACTGGCAGTGACATTCCCTTCATGGTCGGTTTTCATAAGCGATTCGATCCCACCCACCAGGCCACCAAGCAGGCGGTCGTCGATGGGCGGGTTGGGGACGTGCATCTGCTCCGCATCACCACGCGAGATCCGCAGCCGCCGCCGNTGGATTACATAGCGGTCAGTGGTGGGATTTTCCTCGACATGACCATTCATGACTTCGATATGGCGCGGTTCCTCGTTGATTCCCCCGTCCAGGAGATATTCGCTCGTGGCGCCGTGCTGATCGATCCACAGATCGAACAGGCGGGAGATTTCGANACGGCCGTGGTGTGGATGCGCCACGAGAGCGGTGCGATGACCGTTATCGACAACAGCCGCCAAGCAGCCTATGGGCACGACCAGCGGGTGGAAGTGTTCGGTTCCGAAGGAATGGTGATCTCGGAAAACCATCATGACCACACGGCCGTCGTCCTCGACGCGAAAGGTAGTCACGGGGCGGTGGTTCCCCACCACTTCTTGGAGAGATACGAATCCGCCTATCGACACGAGTGGACTGCGTTCTGGTCGTATCTCAACGACGGGGGCCCATCTCCGGTGTCGATCGAGGACGGTCGCGCGCCCGTCGCATTAGCGGTCGCGGCCGGGGAGTCTGCTCGAACCCGGACTCCGATCGCCCTACNGGGCGTTCGTTGAACTGCTGGTAACCCTCCGTTTGGCGTCGGGGAGCACCAGTGTCACTTCGGTGAACGCGCGAAGGGCACCGTCTTGCGCAATAAAGGTCGGTTCGAGAACCTCCACGGGATAGGTGACCATGTCGCCGTCGACGACAGGCTCGGCCGCGAGCAGCGTGATGCTGTCGGCCGATGCGGCGTCCGGATCAGCGTCAATGGTCGCGTCGTGAACCAAGAGCGTCAGAGTGATCGACTCGTCGCCGAACATGGTTTCCCATTCGCTTTCCAATCGGCGCGCGGGCATGACTTCACTCGAACCGGGATCGTCTAGGCGAACCGCGATGACTTGGGCATCGGCAGGCGACATCGTCAAGGTGAACAAGCCTTGGGACGCAGGCGTGAGTTGAGCCGATCGCGCGGAATGCGTGAGAACCCAGCGCGCGGACTCGGGTGAGGTGTCGCGGCCCAGCCACCACAAGCCCGCTCCGAATCCGGCGGCGAGCGAACCGACCCCGAGCACGATAAGAAGAATCCACGTTCCCAGGCTCGGACCGCTGCGCATGACTTCCAGGGTAGGGGGTCAGAGATGCGCCGTCACATGCGCAATCATGGTTCTTGAGACGTTCGCCCTCGTAGTCCAACTGGTAGAGACACCCGGCTTAAACCCGGCACAGTATGGGTTCGAATCCCATCGAGGGCACCACATCGTCCCTGCATCTATGGCATCACTGGCGTTTACCCCTTGACGTCGGCGGTGTCCTCGACGTCGATGTGAACCTCGTTCCGCCGAAGAAACCACGGNTTCATGGGCGNATCGAAACGCGCGAAGCGCGGCTCGCCGACGGCGNGAAGGCCATCTCGCTTGAGGGCGGACCGCAACTGCTGCAGGTGCTCGTTGTAGCCAGAACGCGACCAGCGCCCCGAGTAGCGGGTCGCGGCGGTCAGGCTTGGCGGTATCTCGCGGATCACCACTCGGGTGTCGACGGGGATAGGAGCGGAAGCCGCCGTCACCGTTGAGGGCAAGACGAAAGCGACCACCTGCCGGCCCGAGATATCGCTGGATTGCAGCACCGGTGCGGTCATCGAGAGCTTCTCGCTGCGGCCGGTGGAAGATCCGGTCTTGAGTTCGCCACTTTCCCGCTGCACCACCGGTGCGGTCATGTCGATGGGCACCTGGCCGAGGTTGTTACCGCTGATGTAGGTGAACAGTGGCTGGAAGGCAAGACTCCCGGCCTTATCGAAGTCGGCATCGACCGTGACTTCCGCGACGGCGCACGCGGGGTATTCCCGCAATTCGTAGCCGTCGCAGGTGCGAAGGACGGTGTACGGCTGCTGCTCAGTCATCCCTTGACGGTACCTAGGCGCGTAAGGAACGGCGAGTGGGAGCAGCAGCAGTCGTGTGGAGTTCGCTATCAGCAAACCGACACCGGCAAACCGCGTCCTCGACGCTTCACAAACGTTTCCGTATCCGTCCACATCCCTTGCGAGGTTCGCCTGGTTGATTGGGTACCGGTCGGTTATCCTTAGCTAATGCAGACCAATAACCCCGTCCTCTCGCGCTACGAGAAGGCCGACGCCCCGGGATTCGCGTACGACGAAGGTCGTTCGGCTTACACGCAGGCCTCCGGCCAGGCCCCCACGGCTACGCCGGCCGCTCCGTCTACGCAGTCCACCGCGACTCCGGACGCATCCGGCACGCCACCGACCAGCACCGACGCCGAATTCCAGGCAGTCACCGCCGGCGGCGGGGTGCGGGTCACCTTGAACGACGTCGTCGTCAAGTCCGCGATCATGTTCGGATTGGTGGTGCTGTTCGCCTTCGTCGGTTGGAACGTGATCACCGCTGCGCCCGGGTTGATGTTCCCGATCTTCATCGTCGCGATCGTGCTCGGATTCGTGAATGCGCTGAAGAAGAACGTGTCGCCCGTGCTGATGATGGTGTTCGCTGTCGCCGAAGGATTGATGCTCGGCGGCATCAGCAATTGGTACAACTCCTACGCCGTCGCGAACGGTTGGGACAGCGGCATTGTCATCCAGGCGGTCGTCGCCACCATGACGACGTTCGGTGTCATGCTGACCCTGTATCTCACCGGCATCATCAAGGTGACCAAGCGTTTCACCCAGGTCTTGATGGTGGCCGCGGTCTCCTACATCGTTCTCGCGTTGGCATCGTTCGTCGCCGCGATTTTCGGTGTCGGCGGCGGCTGGGGTTTCTATGGTGTCGGCGGACTGGGCATCATCATCTGCCTGGCGGGCGTGGGAATCGCGGCCTTCTTCTTGGTTCTCGACTTCGAGGCCATCAAGCAGGGAGTGGCNATNGGGCTGCCGGAGCGGGAGTCCTGGCGGATGTCCTTCGGTCTGCTCGTCACGCTTGTGTGGATCTACCTTGAGTTCCTGCGACTCTTCGCAATCTTGTCGGGTCGCGACTAGCAGCCATCCGAGCGACTACGGCAGCGACTTTCGTAGGTCGATCAAGTACTGCGCAACAGCGGCGTCATCTGACGCCGCTGTTGTCGTTTCCCAGTAGTCGCGCACCACAACGGTGAGTNGCGCGGCGAGCGCCGAGGCTTCGACACGAGGGAGAACGGCCGTATCGGGCCGATCTGTGCCCTGCGTCAGAGCCACTATCTGCTCTGCCGTCGCGTGAACCCGGTCGATCACGTCTTCGTGGATGCGTGATGCAGGCATGGTCTCGAGCCGATTCGCAAGGCGCTCGAGCTCACGTTCCAACTGCTCACGACCCACGTGATGTCTCCCTCTGGCTGCGAAGGTGCGGTGCCGACACGCGTTTACTGTAGGCCGCCTAGAGTTGAGCCGTGCGTTACGTGGATTCGGTTGTCGAGCTAATCGGAAATACCCCTCTCGTCCGCCTGAACAAGGTCACCGAGGGCATCGTGCCGAAGGATGGCCCCATCGTTCTGGCCAAAGTCGAGTACCTGAACCCAGGTGGTTCGATCAAGGATCGCATTGCGGTTCGGATGATTGATGCCGCCGAAAAGGAAGGTCGGCTTGCACCCGGCGGGACCATCGTTGAGCCGACGAGCGGCAACACCGGTGTCGGTCTGGCGATGGTGGCCCAGCAGCGCGGCTACCACTGCATCTTCGTCTGCCCAGACAAGGTAAGCGAGGACAAGCGCAATGTGCTCCGGGCGTACGGGGCCGACGTGGTGGTCTGCCCGACGGCAGTGGATCCGGAAGATCCCCGCTCGTACTACTCGGTCAGCGACCGCCTGGCGCGGGAGACCCCGGGGGGCTGGAAGCCCGATCAATATTCCAATCCGCACAATCCTCGTTCCCACTACGAGGTGACGGGTCCGGAAGTCTGGGATCAAACGCAAGGTCGGATGACGCATTTCGTGGCGGGAGTGGGAACCGGTGGCACGATCACCGGAACGGGTAGGTATCTGAAAGAAGTCAGCGACGGTGCGGTGAAGATCATCGGGGCGGACCCGGAGGGATCGGTCTACTCCGGCGGCACCGGCCGCCCCTACCTGGTGGAAGGTGTCGGCGAAGACTTCTGGCCAACCACCTACGACCAGGAGATCTGCGACGAGATCATCGCGGTGTCCGACGCCGAGTCGTTCGAGATGACCCGCCGCCTGGCGCGGGAAGAAGGACTCTTGGTGGGTGGCTCCTGCGGAATGGCCGCCGTCGCCGCCTTGCGTGTCGCCAGTGCAGCCGAACCCGGTGACGTCATCGTCGTGGTGCTCCCCGACTCGGGTCGCGGTTACCTCAGCAAAGTTTTCAACGATGACTGGTTGGCGTCTTATGGATTCCTGCCACCGAACACCGACTCGACCGTCGGCGATGTGCTGCACGGCAAGTCCGAAGACCTTCCCCCGTTGGTACACACCCACCCGAGTGAGTCGGTCGCGGACGCGATCGCGATCCTTCGCGAATACGGGGTGTCGCAGGTTCCGGTTGTGCGGGCGGAACCCCCGGTCATGGCCGCCGAAGTCGTCGGATCCGTCGTCGAACGCGATTTGCTTGACGCCCTCTTTTCCGGCGCAGCCAAGTTGTCCGACACGGTTGACGCACACATGTCTGCTGCGCTCCCCATCGTGGGCGCGGGGGAGCCGGTGCAGTCGGCGATCTCTGCGTTGCAATCGGGCGACGGAGTGATCGTGATCGACGACGGGCGCCCCGCGGGGGTCCTCACCCGCCAAGACCTGCTGGGATACCTAGCCGACTGATAGGGCTGGCAGAGCGAGTCCGGTGTTCGCGTGGCACCGGTATCCGTTCGGAACCTTGTATAGGTACTGCTGGTGGTAGTCCTCGGCCGGGTAGTAAATCGCGTCGGCTGCCGGAACGATCTCGGTGGTGATTTCCGGGTAGCCACGTGCGGCAACGACCCGTGCGTAGGAATCCCGCGTGGCCACGGCGACTGATTCCTGCTCCGCGGTCGTGTAGAAGATCGCGCTTCGGTATTGCGTCCCCACGTCGTTGCCTTGCCGGTAGCCCTGGGTGGGATCGTGGTTCTCCCAGAAGACCTTGAGGATGTCGAAGGTGGAGACTTCTGCGGGGCGATACGCGACGAAGACGGTTTCGGTGTGCCCTGTCAATCCGGTACACACTTCCTCGTANGTGGGGTGCGCGGTGAAGCCGCCCATGTANCCGACACTCGTCGCGGCGACTCCCGGCAACTGCCAGTACAACTCCTCCGCACCCCAAAAGCACCCCATAGCGAGGTAGATGCGCTCGAGATCGCCGTCTTCGGGGTGCAGGGGCGAGCCGAGGACCGCGTGGCTGGTCGGCACGGTGAAGATCTCCCTGTTGCGACCAGGAAGGGCCGACGCTGAGTCCACCATCGTTGCTTTGGATCCGAATCCGAACACGGCAGTAGGCTAACGGTTGTGGACGGTTTCAACACTCGAGCGATTCACGCCGGACAAGAGCCGGACCCGTTGACGGGGGCCGTGGTCCCGCCGATCTACCAAGTCTCGACGTACGCGCAGGACGGTGTGGGGGGCCTACGCAACGGATACGAGTACTCCAGGAGCGCAAACCCGACGCGCACCGCACTCCAGGAATGCCTTGCGGCGCTCGAGGCGCCTGAGGACCCCGATGCCCGCGGCCTGGCTTTCGCCTCTGGACTTGCCGCCGAGGACACCTTGATGCGCTCCGTCTTGGCCCCGGGTACTCACGCGGTTATTCCCGACGACGCCTACGGCGGGACCTATCGCCTTTTCGCGAAGGTGGCAGCACCGTGGGGAGTCGACCACACGCCCGCCGCCGTGACCGACCTCGATGCCATCGCCGCGGCCATACAGCCAGGTCGAACGCGGCTGGTCTGGATCGAAACCCCGACCAATCCGTTGTTGAACGTCGCGGATATCGCCGCGATCGCCGACATCGCTCACGACGCCGGAGCTCTCCTGGTCGTCGACAACACATTCGCCTCCTCCTACCTGCAGCAACCGCTGCTGCTGGGTGCAGACGTGGTGGTGCACTCGACGACCAAGTACCTCGGCGGGCACAGTGATGTCATCGGCGGTGCGCTCGTCGTGCGCGATCTCGAACTTGCCGAGCGGCTTGCCTTCCACCAGAACTCCATGGGCGCGGTGCCGGGTCCTCTCGATTCGTGGCTGGTGCTGCGCGGCATCAAGACTCTGGGTGTTCGGATGGATCGACACAGCGCAAACGCGCGAGCAGTGGTGGAGTTCCTGACCGGACATTCGGCCGTCAGCCAAGTGCTCTACCCAGGATTGGATTCGCACCCGGGCCACGAGGTTGCNGCGCGACAAATGCGCGACTTTGGTGGCATGGTTTCGTTCCGTGCAGCCGGTGGCGAGCAAGCGGCNGTCGATCTGTGTGCTCGCACCGAGGTTTTCACGCTCGGCGAGTCTCTCGGTGGCGTGGAGTCGCTGATCGAGCACCCCGGGCGGATGACCCACGCGTCGGCCGCTGGAAGTCCTCTGGAGGTGCCCGCTGATCTNGTTCGACTCAGTGTGGGGATCGAGGATGTCGAAGACCTTGTCACCGACCTCGACAAGGCACTTCGNTANGGCATCAGCCCGCTGCTTGCGGTAGCGGGTCGGCGATGGTGAGAGTATCCGCTTCCCGACAGGACGGACCCGAGCACGCGTCGAGCTGAGAAAGCTGGGCGCTGAGGGCGGCGACAAACCCTGGATCGACGGCGTCGACGATATTGCGAAGCTCGTACGGATCGGTTCTCTGGTCGTAGAGCGCGGTGCTTCCGTCGTCATATTCGACGTACAACCAGCGTTCAGAGCGCAGGGCGGAGAAGGGTGGGGGAATGTACGGTAGGTAGTCCGGATCGCTGACATTCGTCTCGCCGATGGATTCCGAGAGCGTTGCGGTGCGCCACCCCTGTGGTGTTTGGCCGTCGGTAAGGAAGGGCACCAGTGAGCGCCCGTCCACCCAGTCAGGAGAGGTGCCGGAGAGAACTTCGGTGAACGTCGGCGCAAGGTCAATGGTGGACGTCATGGCGGACACCTCAACGCCGGCGGGAACACCAGGGCCGATGGCGATCATTGGTACGACGGTGTCCGCCGCGTAGGGAGTTCGCTTGCCTTTGGGGAGTCGATACTCGCCGACGTGGTACCCGTTGTCACTTGTCACGATCACCAAGGTGTCCCTATCGCGCCCAGTGGCCTGCAGTTCGGCGAGTACCGCATCAACAGAGTCGGCGACGGTTTCGGCGGAGCGGGCGCGCTTCCTCCACACCTTGTCCAATTCGGACAGTTTCCATTCCGTCAACTGTGGAAATTTGCGAAGCCACGNCGGCTCGTTCTCCCCGANGGAGTTGTANGCCGGCGTGCGCGGCGCGACCGTGCCCGCGTGCGCGGACAGGTGCCGTGGGGCTGTGGCGAATGGTTTGTGTGGGGTGTACGTGGAGAGATAGAGGAAGAAGGGTTCCGGTGTTGAGCGGATGAAGTTCCGGGCTTTGTCGTTGAGAACGTCGCCCAGGAAATCGGTCGCTTTGGTGCCGTACCGGACAAGTTCTCCGTTGTCGTTCAAGGTGTAGCTATAGCCCGAGTACGAATCACCGCGGGAGATCGGTACTGCCCATTCATCCCACCCCGGTGGCACGTAGCGAATACCGTCCGGTCGCGTNGGGTACTCGTTGAGGTATTTGCCGTAGAGCGCAGTGGTGACGCCTGCATCGTTGAGCCAGACCGGAAGACAATCCTCATCCGCATCGAGCCGTTGAAACGTCGGCCAGCCACCCCCGGTTGCTTCGATATTCGACACGACCCCGTGATTGTGAATGTATTGGCCGCGCATAATCGTGACGCGAGATGGGCAACACAAAGAGTCGACGACCGTGTGGTTGGTGAACGTCATTCCCCGTTCTTTGAGCGCCTGCAGTCGAGGGATCTGGTCGAACAGTTTCCAATCCAGATCATCGGCAAGGATCATCACCACGTTGCGGAACGCCGGAGAAGCCACTTGATCGATGGTCGGATTGGTGTCAGGCAAAGCATCAGATACGAGTCCGTCAACTCCAGAATCGCTTGTGGGTGCGGCGGCGGACGCGACGGTGGGACCGGAGGAGTACTCACTGATGCCGAAGACGCCGACGGTGACAGCGGCGATGGTGGCGACGCTGGTGATGGTGACGGTGTTTCGACGCCGGCGCGAGGCCCGGTGATCGTTGGGCGTCACGGCGCGAGTTCCGTGCGGACGAGAGTTTCGCGCATCCGGAGAACGAGGAAGATCGGCAGGATCGCCAATGCTGCGCCAGCAGCGAATGCCCAGTCATAGTCAAAGGCATCCACNAGCAGCCCGGCAACCAGAGGTCCCACAATCGCCCCCACATCCGACATCATTTGGAACGTCGCGATAACGACGCCGCCCTTTCGTCCTCCCATGATGTCACCGACGAGGGCGGATGGAGCGGACCCCATGAAGGCGCCGCCGAACCCCTGAACCGCCATGGCGATGAGAAAGAGGGTGACGCCTGCGAGTCCGGCCGTGCCGAGAGTGTTGGCGGCAACGTCGGAGAGGGCGAGCAGGGCCATCCCGCCGGCACTCGCGATAGTTCCGAACAGTAGGGCGGGGCGGCGACCGCGGTTGTCCGCCATTCGTCCAGCAGGGAGAAGAAAGATCGCTTGGACCCCTGCCGCGATGAGGAATCCGATACCCGACACGGAGGCACCGCGCTGCAAACCCTCGACGACGAAGAGGGGGACGATCGAAGCACGAAGGCCGAAGATGACGAAGCCGGTGATGAGGTTGCTGCCAATAGCCGCTTGATAGGCGGGGTTCTTGAGTGCTGTCCGCAGTTCCTCGCGCTTATTGGTGTTGCTTTCCGCAGTCACCTCTTCTCGCTCGTGCAGACGAACCCGGGACAAGAAGATCAGCGAGACGGCGGTGGCGACGAGCAGGGTGACGGCGTAGACGAAGAACGGGGCGCGGATGGACCAGGCGACAACGAGTCCGCCGACGGCGGGTCCCGCAACACCTCCGAAGAGAAAGCCGCCGTGGAATGCGCTCGACGCGCGGCCTCGCTGCTGTGAGGACGTCACACGAAGCAAGAGGGCCATCGCGGACACGGTGAACATCGATGAGCCGAGGCCCCCGGCGCCTCGCAGAACCAAGAGCTGGCCGTAGGACTGCGAGAAGCCGGCGACCAGGCTGGACAGGGCGACGATGAGCAATCCGCTACTGAGGACGCTGCGCTCCCCCCAACGATTGACCAGGATCCCGGCGAGCGGCGACGTCACGAAGCGGACCAGGGCGAAAGCCGAGATCACCAGTCCAGCTTGGAACGCGTTGACGCCGAAGGTGCTGGCAAAAATCGGAAGAGAGGGAATGAGAATCCCGAAACCGAGAGCGACGAAGAACGCGATGGTCGCCAAGACAGCGACCTCGCGGGGAAGGTCGGCAAGAAGAGGGGTGCGCCGGATGGCGCGTCCAAGGCGGCGCATCCTTACGAAACAGCTCCAACCGCGGCGCTCGACCGAGAAGCGGCGGCGAACACCCGGTGACTCCCGACGGCCTCTGCGACCGTGGCGGTCGCGAACCGATCGCCGAGCGCTCCGGCACGCTCAGCAAGGAAACTCGCCCACATCTGCAAGAGCGCATCGGCAAACCCGAACTCGAAGATCGCACCGCTCACCATCGGCCACGCGGAGACATTGCCGGGTTGAATTTGCTCCCACACCTGCTCGGAGCCGTCGCGACGGAAGCGCTCGAAGTAGGCCGGAGTGCGGGTGCTGAATCGCACGCCGGCGTCCATTCCCACGGCCTCGAAGGACCAGGTGTTCATGTTTCCCGGAGCGATGCGTTTGGTTTCCCAAAGCATGGGAAAAGCCCGCTGCGGATGATCCGGCGAGGTGCCACGCATGGTGATCAATGCGTTGTCCCACGTCTCGCACCGGGTCGTTTCTGTCGCGCCAGCGCTGATCGGTCGTTCGGTCACGATGTCGTCCAGGAGCGCGTAGACGGCACTTGGCTGGTAGCCCAGCCGCAGCGGGACATGTGCAACGTGCATACCGAGGTCTCCCATCACCCCGATGTCACCGCAGGTCTCAACCCGACGCTTCCAGTTGATGGGTTTTGATCGATCGATATCGGACGAGTGCAGAAAGTGTGAGCGCACCTCGATCAGTTCACCGAGAGCCCCACTGCGGGCGTACTCATAGGCTCGCAGGGCACCGGGGAAAAACGGCATCTCGCTGCTGACGCGAACGAACACTCCGGCCTCGTCAATCGCGGCCGCGATGCGTTCCGAGGCCCCGAGGTCGATGCCGAAAGGCTTCTCCGCGAGAAAGTCGCGGCCGGCCCGTGCTGCAGCCGTGTAGATCTCCTCGTGGAGGTTATGCGGGACCGCGATATACAGAACGTCGAGCGAGTCGTCGTCGACGAGNTCACGCCACGAATCGGTCAGAGTCTCCAAAGTCCGGACCTGCCGGAACCACTCTCGGGCCGCCGGATCGAGGTCGGCGACGGCGACGACGGATGGGCGCACCGGGTGGTCGACGAGATGAAGCCAGCGTCCACACACAGCGGCGAGCTCGCGGCCCATCAGCCCGCCGCCGATGATGCCGATGCGCACGTNGCTCATGCGATNAGTTTCTCCGCTTCGTCGACCGAGGCGTTCTCGTGGAGCATCGCCATCAGCGCTCGGGTGATCCCAGCAGGGTTGGCGTGCTGGACGATNTTGCGCCCATAGACGATGCCGGCTGCTCCCTGCGCCAACACCGCGTCGGTGCGTTCGAGCAGTTCGCGATCTGGCACGCGACCGCCACCGCGAACGAGAACCGGGATGTCGCCGGCGATCCGCACCACCTGGTGATAGTCGCTNGGGTCGTCGGTNGGNTCGGCCTTGATGACGTCGGCGCCGAGTTCGACGGCCTGACGGACGATAGGCAGAATCAAATCGAGGTCACCGTTGACGGTGTAGCCGGTGGATCCGTCGGGGTCGACGGGCTTCATGACCAGCGGCTCGATCATCAGCGGCATGCCGTACTTCTCACAATCGGCTTTTGCATCCAGGACGTTCTGCACGCAGGCTTCGCGCACTTCCGGGCGGCCGGGAAGGTCCAGCAGATTGACCACGATGATGGCGGCGTCCAGCTGAACTCCGCGCTTGGCGGGCTCGGGGATCATCAGCGAGAACATGTGATCAGGAAGGGGCGCCCCGTAAACATTGGCCACATCGGTGCGCATCACCAGTGCCGGGCGCTCTTTTCCNCGATGCGCTTGGAGTTTCGGCGCCTGCCCCTGGGTGAGTTGGATGGCGTCNGGAGCGGCCGCGACGAGTGCGTCGATGGCACCGCCGAGGTCTTCGATCCCGTTCAGGAAGTGACGCTCGCCGAAGAAGCCGTGATCGATGGCGACGTCGAGGCAGCGGCCGGAGGTTGCGTTGAAGAGGCGGTTGAGGCGGTAACGAACATCGGACACGGTGGTCATCTCTCCTTTTCGAGGCCTAGCGGCGGGGAACGCGGTGTGGTGGTCGGTCGACATGCGACGTCGATCCAGGACCTTTCCTCGCCGGTGCTCCCGAGATTCCCGTATGGTCCCGAGATTCCCNCACGCAGCCTATCCTCGCGAGAGGGTTAGNNCNCGGGGCAGGCAGGAGGAATCGTGGCGCAGGACCTGGTGGTGGGAATCGACGCAGGAACCACGCGCGTCAAGGCGCTGGCTGTTGATCTGTCGGGCCGGGTCGTCGCGCAGGCGGCGGAACCGACTCCGTGGGTTCGTTCGGGTGCTGAGGCCCAGATGGATCCCGACGAGTTGATGGAGGTTGTCGGCAGCGTCCTGACTCAGCTCACTGAGGACAGCGCCTGGACCATGCAGACCCGGGTCATCGGTATCGGTGTCACCAGCATGGCCGAGGCCGGCGTCCTCGTCGGCCCCGACGGCTCGGCGGTGGCTCCGGCGATCGCCTTCCATGACCCTCGCGGNCGGGTGGATCTCNTCAAGGCGGCNNTCGATCGCGAGACNTTCCATGGTCATGTGGGCATGAGACTGAACAACAAGCCCTCGGTAGCGAAGATTTTGTGGTTGCAGGACAACGTTGCGTCGTCAACAGGGGCGACGATGTATCTGAACATCGCCGAGTGGATCGTGCACCGGCTCGGTGGTGATCCGGTAGCCGAACTCTCGCTCGTCTCGCGCACCGGCCTGTTCGATGTCGTCGATCGCGTCCCCTGGCAAGCGACCCTCGATCTTGTCGGCGATCTGTTGCCCGATCGCATCACGGTCGCGGGCGAGGTCTGTGGCGCGGCGACTCGCGTGCCGACCTCGATGCAGGGAGCGGTGCTCACGGCGACCGGGATGGATCATCAATCGGCAGCGTTCGCGTGCGGTGCGGCCACCACTGGCTCGCTGTTCGATTCGATGGGAACNGCTGAGGCTTTCTTGCGTTTCACGCCCGGTCCTTTGTCGCGTGAGGAACTCATTCGTCTGTCTGAGCGCGATGTCGCAGTCTTGTGGAGCGTCATCCCCGACCACGTGTGCGTACTCGGTGCGTTGGTGACCGGGCTTTCACTGGAGCGCGTGCGGCGACTTCTGGGGATCGAATCCCGCGACGACCGCTCCGCGTTGGCTGAGCAAGCGGTGGCCGCCGAACGCGGGCAGTTGCGCCTGAACGAGGTCGACCACACCGGGCTGTCATTGGTGGGCGTCGACGACGACGCGAGCCCGGCGGCTTTGTGGAGAGCCAGCGTGATGGACCTCGTCGCCGCGGGCAGCGACCTTCTGGCCTTCATCGAGGCCAGCAGCGGCCCGCGACGGCGAACAGTGCTCGCAGGTGGTTGGGTGCACGACGCGATGGTCGTGCACGCCAAAAGGGAAGCGATCGGGGACTTCGAGGTCAGCGAGGTCGACGAACCCGGCGCCCTGGGAGCGTCGATGTTCGCCGCGATTGCCGCGGGAGCAATGGCGCGACCGGCGGCCGATGCGCGACCTGTGTGGCCCGATGCGTCATGACGATGCAGAACCGAGACGTTCACCGNAGTGCTGTGTATCGGGCCGAGGATCAGTGGTCGGCAACACTCGATCGAGGCGGTGTCGTTGACTTCTTCGGTTCGGTGATCGATGTGCCGGAGCAGTTGCGTTTCGGTGCGCTCGAGGCGGTGCAGACGTATGTGGACGATGTCGTGGCGCACCTGGAGGTGCCACCGGTGCGGGTTCGACACCGTCGAGGGGGAACGCGTGCGCACTACAGCGAGGGTGAGATAGCGATTCCCACCACGCACGGGTGGGCGATGCGCGAAAGCGTGGTGCTGCACGAGGTAGCTCACCACGTGTGCGTTACCGACCGCGGCAGTGGTGCGCACGATCGATATTTCACGGCGACGATGCTGGAGTTGGCCGACATTCGTTTTGGTTCGGGTGCGGCACTCTTGCTTCGTACGGGTTATCAGGCCGCGGGTGTTCCGGTGGAGGAGACGGTGTGAGCAGCGCGATCGAGCGCATCAGCGCCCTGCTGATCAAGGCCGAGCGGACCGACAACCCGCATGAAGCGGATGCATATCTAATGAAGGCCCAAGCTCTCGCAACGATGGCGAGTATCGACATCGCCGCTGCGCGTGCTCGGAAACTTGTCGACGAGAAGCCGACGAGTCCGGTCACCCGAACGGTCTCTATCGGAGATAAGGGAAAGAGAGCCAACACTCACCTGATCTCCCTTTTCGTGGCCATCGCCCACAACAATTTCGCGATCGTCGACGTCGCCTCCGACTCGACCTACGTTGTGGCCTACGGCATGCCTCAAGATCTCGACGCGACGCACACTCTTTTCGCGTCGCTGTCGGTGCAGATGGCGACGAGCGCGCAGCGCTATCTCGAAAAGGACGAGTGGAAGTCGGACACCTATCGAACGCGCTCCCGAAGAACCGGTCTGCCGGTGAAGAAGCCGTTCACCCGCCAAACCGCGCGGGCTGCGTTCTACCGCGCCTACGTCGCACGGATCGACGAGCGTTTGCAGCAGGCCCGGGATACCGCGGTGCGAAGTCGAGATGAGAGCCGTGGAAACGAACCGTCGGCAGCGCTGGTGCTGCGAGAAAGCGAGGCCGAGGTGCGCGCTTTCCATCGTGACAACTCCGATGCCCGCGGTCGCTGGGGTGGTTATCGGGGTGCAGCGACGGGAAGAACCGGGTCCGCCGCCGGGGCCGGGCGAACGGCTGCATCACACGCACGCCTGCGCTCATCGGACGAATTGCCCAAGGGGCGTCGCGCGCTGCCGTAGGCAGGTGCCACGATGCGCCGATGGAATTGAGTGACATTCACGGCGCAGCGAGCCGTATCGACGGCATCGTGCGCTCGTTACCGGTCCAAGGTGCTCGATGGTTGACCGAGCAGGTGGGTGGGCCCGTGTATCTGGTCCCGGAGAACCTGCAGCGCGCCGGATCGTTCAAGATCCGCGGCGCCTACAACCGCATCGCTCAGTTGTCGGATGACGAGCGTCGACGCGGAGTAGTCGCTGCGAGCGCCGGCAACCACGCACAAGGGGTGGCGCTCGCAGGTCAGTTGCTCGACGTCGCCGTGACCGTCTTCATGCCGGTGGACGCCTCTATCCCGAAGATCGAGGCGACGCGCGGGTATGGCGCGGACGTTCGGTTCCACGGCGCCACCGTGGATGAGGCCCTGGTTGAGGCACGCGCCTTCGCCGAGGAGACGGGTGCGATGCTCATCCACCCCTTCGACCACGAGCACGTCGTGGCGGGTCAAGGGACTCTCGGCTTGGAGATCGTGGACAAGATTCCGGACGTCAAGACCGTCGTGGTGTGCACCGGTGGCGGTGGGCTGCTTGCCGGTGTCGCGTTCGCGATCAAGCAGGTGAAGCCGGACGTGAAGGTCGTCGGGGTGCAGGCCGAAGGAGCATCCACGTACCCGGCGAGCCTGGAAGCAGGAGAGCCGGTCAGTCGCGAGCGGATGAACACGATGGCCGATGGCATCGCGATCGCCCGCCCCGGCGATATTCCCTTCGAACTCGTGCAACAGCACGTCGACGAGTTTCGAACGGTGAGCGAGGACGAACTGTCGCGGGCGGTGCTGCTTCTTCTGGAGAGAGCAAAACTCGTCGTCGAGCCCAGTGGTGCGGCGGCGACGGCGGCTGTGATGCAAGCCCCCCAGGACTTCGAGCCGCCGGTCGCCATCACGATTTCCGGTGGAAACGTTGATTCGCTCGTTCTCTTGCGGATCATCCGCCACGGTATGGCCGCGGCCGGCCGCTACCTGTCCATCAGTGTGCACACCGCAGACTTTCCCGGCTCACTGGCCGACCTGCTCGATGTCTTGAAAGAACATAAGGCGAACGTTGTCGACGTCTTTCATGACCGCACCGACCCGAGAGTCTCGATCGGCGACGTCCGCATCGACATCCAGATGGAAACGCGAAGTGCCGAGCAGCGAGACCAGATTCTGTTCGCCCTGCGCGATCGGGGTTATCACGTGGAGGTGCTCGACGGCTGAGCCCGGTGAGACGACAAGAGTCTCCGGGCGTAACGTTCGTGCCTGTGACCGAATACGCCGTCCAAGCCGAGGGCTTGGTCAAGGAATTCGGGGACGTCAAGGCGCTGAACGGAATCGACCTTGTTGTTCCGCGGGGNAAGGTTGTCGGACTCCTCGGGCCGAACGGCTCCGGCAAGACGACCACTGTCCGCATCCTGGCGACGTTGCTGAAGGCGACGAGTGGCTCTGCGCAGGTCAACGGATTCGACGTGCAGCGACAGGCGGACGATGTGCGACGCTCCATTGGCTTGACTGGTCAGTACGCAGCCGTGGACGAATTCCTCACCGGCCGAGAGAACCTCACGATGTTCGGCGGATTGTTCCACCTGGAGAAGAAGTACGTGGCGTCTCGGTGCGATGAACTGCTGCACAAGTTCGACCTTGCCGATGCCGCCGACCGACCCGCGAAGACCTATTCCGGCGGCATGCGGCGACGACTGGATCTAGCGGCGAGTCTGATCGCCAAGCCGGGAATCCTGTTTTTGGACGAGCCCACCACTGGCTTGGACCCGCGCTCGCGGATCGGCCTGTGGGACGTCATCTCTGAGTTGGTTTCCGAGGGGACGACCGTCCTGCTCACCACGCAATATCTCGATGAAGCGGATCAACTAGCCGACGACATCGTCGTGATCGATCAGGGTCAGGTGATCGCGCACGGCACGTCGAGTGAATTGAAGGATCAAATCGGTGGTGACCGTATCGAGATCACCCTCAATGACGAGCAGTCCGCCGCGCGCGCTGTCGACGCCCTGTCCGGTGTTGTGTCGGGGGAGCCGACAACCGAGGGTGCCCAATACTCAGCACCGGTTGCGGGAGGCTCGTCGGTCCTGATCGACGCAGTGCGTGCCCTCGACGCGCAGAACGTCGGTGTCGCCGACATCGCTCTGCGACGCCCGACCCTGGACGACGTGTTCTTGACCCTGACGGGGCACGGTGCCGAAGATCAGCAGCCCGAGCGCCCCGAACCCTCGCGTCGAGGCCGCCGTGGAGGTCGTCGATGAGCGCAACCGGTATGCAGAGTCGACGCCCGCTGCTCGGGTGGACGATTCACGACTCGTTAATTATTGCCCGGTCGACGATCACGGCGTCTTTCCGCATTCCCGAAGCGTTGTTCTTCCAGCTCATTCAGCCGGTGATCTTCGTTCTGCTGTTCGCCTTTGTCTTCGGTGGAGCCATTCCGATCCCGGGAGCCGAACCAGGGTCCGAGGGCGATCCATCGCTGTACCGCGAGTACCTGATGCCCGGCATCTTCGGCCAAACCGTTGCCTTCGCCGCTGCGGCGAGCACTGTGGGTCTGGCAGAGGCAATGCAGCGGGGGATCATTGATCGATATCGAGCACTCCCGATGTCTCAGCCTGCGGTGTTGATCGGCAACACCTTCGCAAACGCCTTGCGTCAGGTGCTCGTGCTGGCTGTTTTGTCGATCACCGGATACATCGTCGGATGGCGGATCAACGATGGCATCGTGAATGCCATCCTCGCGTACCTGCTGTTGCTGCTCTTCGCGTACACGGTCACCTGGGTCGGTGCCTTCGTCGGGTTGTCGGTCCCGAACACCGAGACGGCCAATACGGCCGGCCTTATCTGGATCTTCCCGTTGACATTCTTGTCGAACGCGTTCGTCCCGATCACCGCTCTTCCGACGTGGTTGCAGTACTTCGCGGCGTTCAATCCCATTTCCGCGCTCGTGCAAGCAACCCGGGAACTATTCGGCAATCCGACNGGTGCACCCACGGATTACTGGACGTTGAACAACGCGGCGCTATACACCGTTATCTCCTGCGTTGTCATCATCGCGATCTTCGCGCCGCTGGCCGTGCGTAAGTATCGGACTGCAGCTCGCAAGTAGCGATCGCTCGCTAGTTGGTGTACGCCTCGACCTTCAGGATCTCGACGCTCATCTGCTTGCCATTGGCCAGCTCGTAGGTTGCTACCTCGCCGACTTTCTTGCCGTCGACGGCGGAGCCGAGAGGCGATGTCGGCGAATACACCTCGATGGACGCGTGTGCGGCCTCTTCCCGGGAGCCCAGGAAGAACGTGTCTTCATCATCGAACTCGATGAACTTNATGGTGACCACCTTGCCGGCGGCCACCTCGTCGTCGGCAGCGTCGGGAGCCCCGATCTGCGCCGATTCCAGGAGCTGCTTCAGTTGACGGATGCGGGCCTCGTTCTTGCCCTGCTCCTCTTTCGCAGCGTGGTAGCCGCCGTTTTCCTTGAGGTCGCCTTCTTCTCGCGCAGCCTCGATTCGTTTGGTGATCTCCACCCGAGTTGGCCCCTCACGCTCGGCCAATTCGTCCACCAAGCGGTCGTGGGCCTGTTGCGTCAACCACGTCACATCAGTCATAGCCGATAACTGTAGATCTCGAGCCGCGCCTGGCCAAGCCGACGCCGTTTGTCCCCTAGGAGCTGGTCCACGGTTGTTCGGGAACGGCGATTCCTGGGGGAAATTGTGGCCCCGGCGAACGAAGTTCATCCGGTCGTGCGCAGGTGAGCACCTCTACCGTGTAGGCCGGAGCAACCGTGCGCAGCGAGTAGTTCACGAGGGTGTAGTCCTCACCCGGAGGAATATCGATCTCCACATAGCCGACGTCGATTCGCTTAGAGTCCTGCGCGCGAAGCACACAGACGACAGCGTCTGCACCATCGCGGCGGACCTCGAAGGTCGCATCAGCGCGATCTTCCTGGACCACCGTCCAGCGCAGTAAGAGGAACTGAACATCACCACGAAGCAGCATNGCTCCNACGTACGCCATGGCTCCCAGGAATGCAGCGATCGCGACGATTGCAATGACGACCGTCGTTGAGCGGCGCTTGTCTAGTCCGTAGCGCTCCCGCATCTCGGGTGAGAGTTGGTCCCGCGAGAAAGGTGAGCCCATAGGTGGGAGACTAGGGCCGTGCCCGAATCTCTTCGCCTGATGGCGGTTCACGCGCACCCCGATGATGAGTCCAGCAAGGGGGCCGCGACGACCGCTAAGTACGTCGATGAGGGGGTAGACGTCATGGTCGTGACCTGCACAGGCGGGGAGCGCGGCGACATCCTGAACCCNGCNATGCGCGAGGTGGTCGAGAACGAGGGCATCGATGCGGTTCGGCAACGAGAGATGGCCGAGGCGGCTCGCATCCTGAAGGTGAGCCACGCGTGGCTGGGCTTCGAGGATTCCGGCTTTCCGGAGGGCGACCCGCCGCCTCCGCTGCCGCCGGAATCGTTCGCGGCACGACCACTCGAGGAAGTCACTCCAGCGCTGGTGCGGGCACTGCGTGAGTTCCGGCCCCACGTTGTGACGACGTACGACGAGAAGGGCGGCTATCCCCACCCTGACCACGTGCGCACGCACGAAATCACCATGGCTGCGGTCCGAGAAGCAGCCGACGGCAACTACGCCCCAGAACTTGGGGAGCCGCATCAAGTGTCCAAGATTTATTACAACCAGCAGTTTTCGAAGACGCGCGTTGCCACCTTGCACAAGGCGATGCTCGATGCTGGCTTGGAATCTCCGTACGCCGAGTGGTTGGAGAACTGGAAGGATCGAGACGACAACTTCCAGCGCGTGACGACCCNNGTTCACGCTGCGGAGTACTTCCCCATTCGTGACGAGGCTCTGCGGGCTCACGCGACGCAGATCGACCCGGACGGCCCATGGTTCGCGGTTCCGCTGCCCATGCAGCAGGAGGTGTGGCCTACCGAAGATTTCGAACTGGCGTGGTCCATCATCGACGCGCAAGCCCTGGAAAGCGATCTGTTCGCCGGTTTGCG
>FUFK010038702.1_pt1 | contig 74593 bp, 67 predicted proteins | sample 1021851 | NCBI WGS metagenome assembly FUFK01 (sample SAMEA51879418, study PRJEB19060) | metagenome | reverse complement strand
ACTTTAACTGACAAAGTTTGTCATGCTTATTCATTAGGGAGCCAACGTGTAGAGGATGCGATTGAAATGGCCAAGATAGCATCAGGATTAAATGAAGATGAGTTTTTTTCTAAGCCAAGAATTTATACCAATATTAATTCTTCATCTCCACTAAAGCACGATCATCCAATGCTAGATGGAGCAATGAGGTTTGCCCGAAAAGGACAGCCTGTATTTGTAACTCCGTTTACACTGGCAGGAGCAATGGCTCCTGTGACTATGACTGGAGCAGTTGTTCAATCTTTAGCTGAAGGTCTTGCAGCAATTGCCTTGCTTCAATACATTAACCCTGGCACACCATGTGTTTTTGGAACTTTTACCTCAAATGTTGATATGAAAAGTGGAGCACCAGCTTTTGGGACACCTGAGTATATCAGAGCNACCCAAATAACAGGCCAAATGGCAAGGTACTATGGATTACCTTTAAGGGCNTCCAATGCTTGTGCTGCTAATGCNCCAGATGGTCAAGCTATATGGGAAAGTTTAAATAGTCTCTGGGCTGCAAGTACCGGTGGAGTAAACGTTGTATATCATTCCGCTGGTTGGTTAGAGGGTGGCTTAATAGCAAGTTATGAAAAATTTGTTATGGACTGTGAAGTCTTGCAGCAATTTCAAAGATATTTTGATCCAGTAATTTCTGATGTTGGTCAAGATTCCTTAGCTGTAAATGCAATAAAAGAAGTTGGGCCAAATGGACATTTTTTTGGATGTGATCATACACAAGAACGGTATACTAACGCTTTTTATTCTCCATTTTTGTCAGATTGGCGAAATTATGAGGCTTGGGAGCAAGACGGCGCTGAATGGACGCATCAGCGTGCAAACAAAATATGGAAAGATATACTAAAAGAATTTGAAGCTCCTAAAATAGATATTGCTGTAAAAGATGAGCTAAAGTCATTTGTAGATAGAAGAAAATCTGAGGGTGGAGTAAAAACTGATTTTTAAATTATAAAATGGAAAAGTTAGAAAATTACATANCCTTAGAAAAGCTTNAAGTTGTTTGCAACTCTATAGAAGAAGCTCATGGGCTTCCAAATGAATGCTATCTTGAAGGTGGCTATACAAAATTTGAACGGAAATTACTGTTTGAGGACAAGTGGGTTGTAATTGGTGTAGCTAGCAATCTTAAACAAAAAGGTGAAGCAGTACCATTCAATTTACTAGGTATACCTCTTATTATTTTAAAAGATAAAAATGATAAAATTAGAGTGTTTCATAATGTATGTAGTCATAGAGGCTATAAATTACTTAATGAGCCATGCAAAATAAAAAATGCTTTAAGATGTCCCTACCATTCATGGGCTTATGATTTAAACGGGAAATTAGTATCCACTCCACATATCGGTGGTATGGACAAAAATGATGCAGATGGATTTGTAAAAAGTAGAAGTGATTTAATTGAAGTACGNTCATACGTTTGGCTTGATATGATATTTATAAATATATCAGGAAATCAAATCCCATTTGATAAATATATTGAACCTCTAGAAAAGAGGTGGTCAAAGTTTTGGACTAAAGAGGATCAAAATCTTATAACGCATGCAGAAGATAACGGATATTTCCTTTTAGANGCAAAATGCAACTGGAAATTTGCGATAGAAAATTACTGTGAAAGTTATCATCTGCCATGGGTTCATCCTGGCCTGAACTCTTATTCAAAACTTGAAGATCACTATCACATNCAAGGNTTGCCAAATAGATTTGCTGGTCAGGGNACGCTNGTNTACAATCCNAGATTTGANGGAGGAAAAATATTTCCAAATTTTCCAAACTGGCCAAGTGACAAAGAAGAGATTGCAGAATATGTAGCTCTTTTCCCGAATGTAATGCTGGGTATTCATAAAGATCACTACTATGTTTATTGGCTAGAACCTGTAAGTTATAACTATACAAAAGAGCATATGGATATTTACTATGTTGGTGAAAGAGCAGCGCAATCAGATGAATATATGTCTCTTAGGAGACAAAATTATGAACANTGGCATAGTATTCAATCAGAAGATCTGAGAATAATTGAAGGGATGCAAGACGGGAGGCAATCTCCAGCTTTTAATGGAGGAAACTTTTCTCCTGTTATGGATAATCCAACTCATCATTTTAATAAGTGGGTTGCTCAAGAATTACTGTCTACTAATTAATTTTATCCAAGAAAGTTAATCATGATAAGTCTAAATGCTTTTTTCTTAGTTTTGATTGCAGCATTTTTACATGCTCTTTGGAATTCTTTTGTTAAGGGTAATAAAAGAAAAGCAACAGTAATGATTTTAATCGTTTTGTTGCATTTTCTATTTGGAGTGGTTTTAAGTTTATTTTCGAGTTTTCCATCTGTTGAAGCATGGCCATTTCTAATTGTGTCAGTTTTTGTTCACGTTTTATATTTTTACTTTTTATTTCAAAGCTATAATTGGGGAGACTTAAGTGAGGTATATCCCTTAATGAGGGGTATCGCACCATTATTAGTAACTTTGGGAGCCTTCTTGTTTATAGGAGAGCTTCCAGTTGGAAAAGGTCTAATCGGGATAATCTTTATTTCTTTGGGAATAATTATACTTTCAGTATATGGATTATTTAATGCAGTTACATATAAATCATTATACTTTGCTATCCTTACTGGGTTATGTATAGCCTCTTATAGTTTACTTGACGGAATAGGCGCAAGAGAGGCAAAGACAGCATTAGGCTATGCAGGTTGGTTATTTATTCTTGAAGGTGTCTTTGGCTTATCAATGTTTTGGATTTTATCAAAAAAAGATTTTTTTTCTATTGATAAAAAGACACTTTTTATAGGAAGTTTTGGCGGCTTATTATCTTCTATTGCTTATGCAATTGTTATTTATGTGAAAGTTACTTCTCCATTAGGTTTAGTTTCCTCCTTAAGAGAAACATCTGTAATATTCGCATCATTAATTGGCTTAATTATATTTAGAGAAAAACCATGGCATTTAAGGATTGTAGCAGCAATAGCAGTCACAATTGGGTTGATTTTTATTTCTCTTTCTAGGTGATTACTTTTTTTGATTATTCTGTTAGTTTATTTAATAAACTAAAATAATTTCATTGGAGATTAATTGTATGTCGCCAAAGCTTGGAACAATTGACGAATTNCCAAAAGAGTATCTTGATAAATTAGAAGAAGCTGGTGTGGCTCCACTGTGGCCAATGATGAGAAATGTTTTNCCTCATAATTTACCCAAGCCAGTTACAAAATCAGGTTTTTGGAATTATGGTAAAGTAAGAGAACTCTTATTNAGAGCTGGTGAATTAACGCCAGTAGAAAAAGCAGAGAGACGGGTACTTGTTCTATCAGATCCTGGTCGTGGTGTTGGTTCAATGCAAGCAACGTCATCGATTTATTTAGGCATGCAACTTCTTTTACCTGGTGAAACAGCTCCTGCACACCGGCATACTCCTTCTGCNGCAAGAATTATTATCGAAGGAGAGGGTGGATATACAGTTGTTAATGGGGAAAAACTTCCAATGGAAGAAGGTGATTTGGTTCTTACACCTGGGGGTGAATGGCATGACCATGGGCATGAGGGTGATAAACCAGTTATATGGTTAGATGCTNTNGANTTGCCACTATTTGTTTATTTAGAGGGTTCGTACTCTGAAGAAACTGAGTTGCAAACACCAAAAAATAAACCTGATACTAGCCAGCTTGAATATTTATCNTCAGGCTTGGTTCCNGTTACTGCAGGAAAAAGATCTTCAATTAAATATCCNATGATGAGATTTCCNTGGGNAAAAACGGAAGAAGTTTTAGAAAAATTATCTAATAACTCCAGTGANAAAATACTTTCTGTTGATTATGTAAATCCGGAAAATGGTCAAAGTGTTCTCCCAACAATGGGTTTTACTGGAACTATGCTTAAAAAAGGAAAAATTAAAATTGATAAAATTTCATCAATTTCTTCAGCATTTCATATAATAAAAGGTAAAGGAGAAACTACGGTTAATGGAAAAACAATAACTTGGTCAGCAAAAGACACTTTTACAGCTCCTGTTTTTTCAGAAATTGAACACTCCATAGAAGAAAACACATTCTTAATACATATTCATGATAAACCACTTCAAGAAAAACTTGGATACTTTGAAGAAAGATCAATTTAAAAATTAGGTAATTTTTGATGTTTGAGTTTTATGGTTATTTTAGAAGTTCAGCGGCTTATAGATGTAGAATTGCGTTCAACCTTAAAAATGTTGATTATAAATTCATCCCCATTCATCTTAGGAAGGATGGTGGACAGCAATTCAGNCCAGAATATAAGAAAATCAATCCNCAATCTTTAGTTCCTTCTTTAAAAGAAAATGATTTTTCTTTGACACAATCATTAGCAATTATTGAATGGTTGGAGGAAAAATACCCAGAGCCTAATTTATTACCTGAAGATATTAACATGAGAGCTAAAGCACGAGCATTTTGTCTGACTATTGCATGTGAAATTCATCCATTTCAAAATTTAAGGGTACAAGAATTTATTAGAGAAGAATTCAATCAAAATGATGAAAAAATTGAAAAATGGTTAACACGTTGGATGGCTGGTGGACTAACTGAATGCGAAGAAATATTATCTAATTTAAATTCTCAATATAAATTTTGTTTTGGAAACAAACCTAGTATTGCTGATATATTTCTTGTCCCTCAAATATTTTCTGCTAATAGGTTTAATATCGATATTTCAAAGCTTACAAATCTAAAAAAAGTATTTGAAAATTGTAGCCAATTAGAAGCATTTAAAAATGCACATCCTTCAAATCAACCTGATAGCGAATAAAAATGGGCACTTTTCAAAATAGATTTATCATTGTTGGAGGAGGAATTGGTGGTTTAGCTACTGCACTTGGACTTGCCAAGCATGGCGTTAGATCAATTGTTTTAGAAAAAGCTCCTAAGTTAGGAGAAATTGGCGCAGGTATTCAATTAGGACCTAATGCTTTCCATGGGTTTGATTATTTAGGAGTGGGTGATAAAGCGCGCAAAATGTCGGTTTATATTGATGATCTGATTTTAATGGATGCAATAAATGGTGATGAAATTACCCGCATTGAATTAGGTGATGAATTCAGGAATAGATTTAAAAACCCTTATGCAGTTGTTCATAGAGGTGATTTGCACGGTGTTTTTTTAAATGCATGTAAAGAAAATAATTTAATAGAAATGAGCACAAACACAAATATTATTTCTTATGANCAAAACTCTAATGGTGTATTTGCAATTTCAGATGATGGAAACAAAATTAATGGGATTGCATTGATAGGAGCTGAAGGTCTCTGGTCAAAAATTAGAGCACAGCTAGTTGGTGATGGACCTCCAAAAGTTTCAGGTCATACAACATATAGATCGGTGATACCAATCGATCAAATGCCGGAAGAATTAAGATGGAATGCTGCAACACTTTGGGCAGGTCCAAAATGCCATATTGTTCACTACCCTATTCATGGTGGAAAATCTTTTAACCTCGTTGTTACCTATCATAATGATGCTTTAGAACCAGTGGCTGGAAAACAAGTTTCAAAGGATGTGGTCAGAAAAGGCTTTGAACATGTAAATTCAATAGCTAAACAAATTATTGAAAAGGGNAAAGATTGGAAACTTTGGGTTCTATGTGATCGAGACCCTGTCACAAAATGGGTTGATAGAAAAGTAGCAGTGTTAGGAGATGCTGCTCATCCAATGCTCCAATATTTAGCCCAAGGTGCATGCATGGCGATTGAGGATGCTGTATGCTTGTCTGAAGAAGTTAAAAATGAAAAAGAAAATATAGAGCAAGCATTAATTAATTATCAAAATAAACGGATGCTTAGAACAGCAAGAGTCCAGTTGCATTCAAGAGAGATTGGAAAACATGTATACCACGCAGATGGAGTACATGCTTTATTAAGAAANCAAATCATGAANTCAAAAACTCAAGATGATTGGTATAATGATATCGAATGGTTATATGGAAGAACAGGGCTCGATAATTGAATTAAACAAGATTTAAGACTGTATCGTGTATTGCTTTTTTTGTATTAAAAAGGTCTTCATCAGATATAGCTAAGCTTGGATATATTTTTGCAGATGATTTAAAAATTCCTCTCATCCTAAGACCTTTATTGAATAATGCGTTAAGTTTTATGTCTGCTTTTTTTGTATCTCTATAATTTTTAACATCTTGATCCAAAAAAAGAACATCAAATAAAGTTGGATCACCTACAATTCTATGTCCAATATTTGCATTTTTTAAATTCTCATTTAAACAATTCATAATTTCATTGCCGCATTTGCGAAGTTTANCAAACATATTTTCTCGTCTTAGAACTTCCATNGTTTTTAANCCAGCCGCTGAAGCAATTGGATTTCCTGAAAGTGTTCCAATTTGCATTAACCATTTATCCTTGCCTACTTTATTTTGATCGAAATGTGACATTATTTCAGACGAACCTGCAATTGCAGCAAGTGGGAAACCACCCCCTATGATTTTCCCAAGTGTACATAAATCTGGTGTTACATTATATTTCTCTTGTGCTCCTCCATAAGCTAATCTGAAACCTGTAACAATCTCATCAAATATTAAAAGAATATTATTTTTATCACATAAGCTTCTTAGTCCCTCAAGAAATCCAGGCTCTGGAGGTATGATCCTTTGAAGAGGCTCTACTATTATTCCAGCAATTTCATCTTTGAATTCTGTAATTATGGAATTTATAAAATCAATATCGTTAAAAGGAGCAATTAATATGTCTTTTTCAATATTTTTAGGTATTCCAGCACTATCAGGAACAGGTTGAGGAAAATTAACTAAGTTTGAGGGAGATAAACTCATTTGTGCTTCAGCACTCATTCCGTGGTAACCACCCTCAAATTTTATAATTTTATCTTTTCCTGTAAAAGCTCTTGCTAATCTCATAGCATACATATCTGCTTCACCACCAGAGCTGACAAAGCGAACTTGCTCAGAGGATTTAACTGCTTTACAAATTTCTTCAGCTAATTCTATACCCTTTGAATTATTTGCAAAAAAGGTTAAACCATTAGGCAATTGTTCAAAAATTGCTTCCATAACCTCTGGATGCCCATGTCCAAGAAGCATTGGGCCAGAACCAATGAGATAATCAATATATTCATTATTATTTTCATCCCAGACTTTGCTACCTTTGCCGCGTTTAATTATTATGTCATTTTCAAAATTACCAAAACCTGCCGCCGGAAGTACTTCTTTAGCCCTATTAATCCAATCTTCTTGGGTATTAATTTTTTTCATATTATTTAATTTTCAGTTTGTTAATCTAATCAATAATACATATAGATCTTTATTCATAATAAAAAAAAAGCCTGCTGAAAAGCAGGCTTTTATATGATTAGAATTTTATTTTATTATAACGATATTTAGTCTCTAATCATGTAGGCAGTAACACCAATTTCGACTTTATCAGTGCCTTCTTTCTCAGCTTCTTCACTTATTCTTATGCCAATTGTACTTTTGAGAATTGACCATACAATAAACGAAGTTACGAAAACAAATATATTAACAGCCAAAATTCCAATAACTTGTGCCCCTAAGGAAACTTCAGTATTGGAAATAACAACTGCTAATGTGCCCCAAATACCAGCAAACATGTGGACTGGAATAGCTCCTACNACATCATCAATTTGCATTCTTATCAATAATTGAGAACCGAATACAACTATAGCACCTCCAATTCCACCTACAATNATNGCTATAATTGGTGAAGGCATTAGTGGCTCTGCAGTTATCGCAACAAGACCACCTAAAGCACCGTTAAGCATTTGTACAACATCAGTTTTACCATAAACCACTCTTGTAAGACCAGCTGCTACAACTACACCGGCTGCTGCTGCTAGGTTAGTATTCATAAAAATTCTTGCTACTGAGTTAACATCATCAAATGAACCCATTGCTAATTGTGATCCACCATTAAACCCAAACCAACCGAGCCATAATATAAATGTTCCTAAAGTTGCAAGCGGTATCGAAGATGCTGCATAAGGCTCTAATGGTTCAACTTGTCCATTTTTAAATCTGTTTAATCTTGGACCAAGTATAATAGCTCCAGCAAGNGCAGCCGCACCTCCAGCACTATGAACTAGTGTTGATCCAGCAAAATCAGAAAANCCTAAAGCGGCTAAATAACCNCCGCCCCATTGCCAGCCCATTTCAATTGGGTAAATAATACCNGTTAAAATNGCAGCAAAAATGAAAAATGGCCATATTTTTATTCTTTCNGCTAAAGTTCCTGATACGATTGAAATTGTAGCAGCACAAAAAACCATCTGGAAAAACCAATCAGATGTATCAGAATATCCTGTAGATATATCACTAGCATCACTCCACGGCGTAAAGGTTCCAATAAAACCTCCTTCATTTATTCCATAAGCTAGATTGTAACCACATAACCAAAACATAATTCCAGCAATGGAATATAATCCAATATTTTTTGCNGCTATTGTTGAAACACTTTTTGAGGTAACNAACCCTGATTCAAGCATACAAAAACCAGCTGCCATCCACATAACTANAAAACCACACATTAAGAAAAGTAAGCTATTTAAGATATATGCTGTCTCTTCTGAAACATCAGCCTTAGCCATAAACGAGAAAAAAACTGTACCTAAAAAAGCAGTTATAAATAATAATTTTAGTTTAGACATATAAACTCCATAATAATTGCATTATTAAATGCATTAATTTAATTTAATCATGCTTAGTTAGGATATTAATAAGATCCGCGTTCCTTCAGTATGAAACCTACTTCCGACCCCCAAAAGGGATTGAACGATTTTTAACCATGCATGCGTTCCTTCGACATTTGTCTACTTCCGTCCCAAATATGGGATGAACGATGAATCGTTTTATATCAAATTAATAAATTTCTTGAATTACGTTTTAGTAATTGCTGAATTGCTGTTTTTGCATAAAAAAATTAAACTTTAGCAGCACCTTCTGCTAAAACTTTTAATTTTTCATATGCTATATCTGGGTCAATGGTTCCGAAACCTGCAAATGTCCCAAAACCGCAATCACTGCTTCCAATAACTCTTTCATTACCTACAATATTGGTGAAATTTTTAAGTCTTTGCACAACTAAATTTTGATGCTCCACAAAGTTTGTTGTTGTATCAATCACACCTGGCATAAGAATTAAATCATCAGGTATTAAATTCTTTTTTTCTTCAAANACTTCCCACTCATGCGCATGCCTNGGATTNGCTGCTTCAAAAAGAATATGNCCTGTTTTAACANTCATTAAAGTTTCAAACATTTTAGAGATTGAAATATCACATACATGAGGTCCTTCATAATTTCCCCAACAAATATGAATTCTTATTTTATCTTTTGGTATATTTCTTAGAGCGTTATTGAGCGATTCTATATTTATAGATGCAACTTTAACAAATTCATCATCAGTCATATCATTAAAAAGCATATGTCTTGACAATGCAAGGTCAGGACAATCTATTTGCAAGTCTAAACCAGATTTAACAATCATTTCATATTCAGATTGCATTAAATTAGAGAGAGCTTCTAAATAATCCTCTCTTGATGGATAATAATCATTTTGCAAAAACAAAGATATTACACCTGGTGATGCTGCATTCATGAAACCTTTTTTTATATCATTGACTTTTAAAGCCTTTTTTAAGTTATCTATATCTTTTATTAAATCATCATTTTTCTTNGGTTCTAATTTACTCACACACATTGGTCTTGCATATTTAGGGGTACCACCATCATTAGCAAGCTTTTGTAAATAATTAGGAAATTTTTTCAAATCCGCTGGNGCATTTCTTGGGCTATCTCCTGCAAATCCATGATATCTATCCTTCACATAAGTTGCGTAAGAAATTTTTGATGTTTCCCCATCAGAAACAATTGTTATTCCTGCTTTTTTTTGCTTTCTGACAGTATCATTAACAGCCTCGGTCATTACTTGATCGAATTCGATTTCGTTATAATCTTCGCTTTTTTCTCTTGCAAAAATATAGTCAACTACTTTTTGGCTGCGTGGAAGTGATCCTACATGTGAAGTTTGAATAGCCATTATTGTCTCCAAGTAGGTCCAGCAGGGTCATCAGTAGCAATTATTCGGTATAATGCAGCTTCACCAGTCATTGAGCTTTCTAAATTGTGTTCTAAGCTTTCAGGAAAGGTAATCGTATCTCCAGAATTTAAAATTAAAGTATTTTCATTCCAAGTAATTTTCCAGCTGCCTTTAACTGGCATATACACAGCTGGCTTTTTATATAAACAAATCTCTTTTTTTGATTTTTCAGTTATAAAATCAACTTCAAAACCTGGCTTATCTCTTAACTTGCCATTCTCACCAATTACTTGAGCAGTACTATTATATGATAATGACCTCAAGTCTAAATATCTAGCTACATGATTATTTATTATAATTGATGTTTCAGGTTCATCGAACATTTTAATCTCTTCCTCTGTAAGAACTGGCATAGGTGTTGAACCACTAGGGAGATTTTCACCTTTTTTTGTGTCATACAATTTTCCTTTGTTGGATAAAATTAAACCATGTTCTTTTGCCTCTTCAATTACTTGAGGCGCCCATATAACTCCACCTCCGGCGTCATCTCCACCCAAGACAGCCATTATCATACCATAATCAACACCAACATTTTCAAAACCTCTAAATATACCAGTTGGAATGTTTATTATATCTCCTTTTTCTAACACGACTTCTCCTGCCGTGCCCCATCTTCCCCAGAAAAATCTCCATCTTCCTGACAAAACAAAAAATACTTCAGCAGTTCTATGACTGTGAAGAGAATTCCGGCATTTGGGAGGTTGGCCTGCGGCACCTATATTAAAGCCATGTGGAATATTAATATGTACATGCTGGTCTGCACTCTCTGATACCCCACTACCTATAATTGTAAAATTTTCTTTTTGGTTTGAACCTGGTGTGTGTGCATCAATAAATGCTGTCTTGCATGGTTTTAATTCGCCATATCTTACTAATCTTTTTTTTATTTCACTCAATTCCATCTTTTTCTCATTTCATTCACTAAAGTTTAATCTGCTAAAATTTGCTTCCAAATAGCTACTTCATCATATAGACAATACTCTCTCCTTATCCCACGTGGGCCAAATTCCACATGGGAAATCCCCATTATATAAACTTCATTATTTGTTGGCTCACCAAATATACCTTTTCCATTATGTCTACCCTTCAAACTCCATCGGATGGCTGCTCTTGGTGATAAATATTCGTCCACTCTGCCAATACGATGCTCTATCCTAAAAACTGAATCAGAAAATGCCTTTTTTAAGTTTCCCCAAAAAGTTTTTACTGAAACATATGAATGCCCTGTTACACCTCCTGGGTATTCAGTTTGCACTGCTCTATCATAATGTTTTTCGATTTCAGCATATTCACTACACATGATCATATTTAAGATTTTTTCATATTCTAAGCCCCATTGATTGTCATTTCCCATACCTATGTAAGGGCCCTCTATATCAATTTTGTCTGAAAAAGGGATTATTTGATTATTGTTTTGCTTTTCTTTTTTTATTAAATCCTTGGCATATTCTTCTGGTTTCCATCCAAGTTGTCTAACAATTGCTCCTTGATCTCGTACTAACCACTCATCGTTTATTTGATTATTAATTGCATGGCAGTCTGCAATAACTCTATAAACAAGTTTCTTTCCAGTGGCATCGCCAAATACGCCTGTTCCATTATGGGTTGCTGTTGAAAGTATTCGATGTGAACTTAACATGCCATCATTGGGGTTGCCTGACCAAATTACATCCTCTCCTAGTAATTCTCTATCTGGAAATTCTTTCAGAGTATTTTTTGTCGCGTTTATAACCTTTTTGTTTCCAATTACTATACCTTCTGGTGAACGCACAATTATATCGTCACTATAATAATGATTAAGAGTTTCAATTCCTCTTTGTTCCCATATCTCATTAGTAATGCCTAATATATAATCAGGAAAATCTTTAAATTTATTATCGAACCCTTGCATATTATTTTTTTCTCGTGGAACCTCTAACTATAATTGGACTATCTAGTTTTAATTTAACTGGAGATTGATCTTTTCTTTCAATTCTTTCAATAAGAATTTTAACAGTTTCTTTAACCATTTGATCAGCATCTTGCTTAACTGTTGTAAGATTATAAGAGGGCCAGTTTGATAAAGGAACATCGTCATAACCAACAACAGACACATCTTCTGGTATTTTAAGGTTAAATTCATATCTAATTACATCCATAGCAGCGAACGCCATATGATCATTCGCAACAAATAATGCATCAGGTATAGATTTGTTTTTAAATAATTTATAAGTTGCACTTTGAGCTTCATCAAATTTGAAATTTCCAACTTCACGTGAAAAAAGTGAAATGCCATTCTCATTTAATTTTGTGACAAAACCAAACTCTCTATCTCTTTGTGTTGAGGCACCTTCCCAACCAGCTATGTAAGATATCCTTTTATGTCCTAAGCTGATTAATAGATCAGCCACTTTCTCCCCACCCTCAATATTATCAGATGTAACAGATGACAATGATGAATCATCCTGATCTCGATTAAACAATACTATAGGAATACCTGCTTCTTGGCACCTAGTTGCGAGGCTTGATGACATTGCTACAGAGGCTACAATAATTCCATCAACCTGATAATCCAGTATTTCAGAAAGAACTTTATCTATATCACCCGCTGTTTTAGATGCCATGAAAACGAGTACATGATAGCCCTCCAGCTGAAGAGTGTTAGAGATTTTTTCTACAGCTTCTGGGTAAAAATAATTATCTAAATATGCAACCACCAAACCGATTATTTTTGATTTTCCTGTTATCAAAGATCGAGCTAAAACATTAGGTCTGTATCCCAAAAGATCAGAAGCAACCTTTACCTTTTCTGCAGTTTTCTTGGACACACTTGCACCAGGTGTATAATATCTTGAAACTGCTGACTGGCTTACCCCAGCTGCTTTTGCAACGTCAATTGATGTAATGCTTTCCTTACTCATTAACCTATGGTCCATCCACCATCAATCATTAGAGAAGATCCAGTTACAAGTGAGGAAGCATCAGACGCTAGATAAACCACAGCACCCATAATATCCTCAACTTCACCTACTCTTCCTAATTTAATTTTACTTTCAATCCATTTAATTTTTTTTGGATCATCAAACGTTGGAGCTGTTAAAGGTGTTGAAATAAAAGTTGGACAAATTGTGTTTACTCTTATGCCATGTGGACCAAATTCTATAGCCATAGATTTTGTAAAACCCTCAACTGCATGTTTAGAGGCACAATAAACAGCTCTTTCAATTCCTCCTACATAGGCCATTTGAGATGAGATGTTAATCAATGAACCTCTTCGTTTGTTTTGGATCAGCTTATTAGCAATTTCTTTAGTTAAAAAATATGCTCCTTTTAAATTGACATCTATAACACTATCAAAATCCTGCTCATTAGTATCAACTGCTGGAGTATGACGCGCAAGACCAGAGCTATTAACCAGAATATCAAAGCACTCTTGTGAATCGATTGTTTTTTTTACATCCTCAACTTCTGAGATATCTAATTTTATTGTCTCAGCATTATGACCTTTTTCCTCAAGTGAATTTTTTAANTCATCTAATAAATCCTTTCTTCGTGCAGCCAGTACAACAGATGCACCAGCATCAGCTAGCGCTGTTGCGCACCCAATGCCAATCCCAGAAGAAGAGCCGACTATTAAAGCTCTTTTATTGTCTAAACGAAAAGAAGGCATTTTTGGTAACTTCATTGATAAACTCCCTTTGTATTGGCTTTATTAAACTCTTTTAATCTTGAGAAAACATTTACACCAATTTGATTATATATATCTAACAGGTCTACTAACACCCAGTTCTCTCTTATTTTACCGTGTTCTAAACGCCAAAAATCAAGTGAACGTAAGGTAATAACTTTATTTACAGGTGCAATACCAAGCCAACCATCATGTGAAATAGTTTGTTTCATGTTTGGCCATCCTGTAACTGCTACATACTCATTTTCAGAGAAAAAATGATAAAAAATATCCTCTCCCCATCCATCTTTTTTATCATATGATGTCAATTTACCTCTATCAGGCATAGCATTTAGAAAGGGAATTTGATGCCAATTTCGAAAACCATCAATTCCTCTACTTGAACCAATTCCTGACGGTCCATACCAATTCATGTTCTTATGCCAATATTTTTCTAGTTCCATTAGTTCAGGACCACCTTCAGAAGGATGACGCTTCATCGCATTTGCCATGCTGACTATGTGTTCAAGAGATGAACTACTTTTTTCAGTAAAAATTTTACCTTCATTAATGCCATCTAAAGTTGATGGACCAGGAACACACCATTCTCTTCCAAGGCTTGGGGCCATTGGCCATGCCTTGGCTTGCATCATAAGCTCAGGTATATCCCAAATCGCTTGAACTTCTGTAATCTTATTATTTTCAAATTTAAAAAATTCATGGAATCTCATATGTGATAAATGTCCTGTTGGAGGAATGTCCAAGAAGGGATTTATAAAAGTACCACAATAAATTCCACAGGTTCCAACCCAATAAAAATTCTTTTCAGTCCTGCCTGAAATCACNATATAATCNCTCCTTTCTAAATCTGGAAAAGAGTGAAAAAGTTTTTTATAACTTAAATCGTAAAAAGCATCTGGTCCAACAGTGTCATTAAATGGAAAAGAAAGATGAATTATTGCATTACTATCAACTAAGGTTTCTAACTCTTTGCGAACAGAATTTTCGTTAAAATCATACATTGATAAACGCAAAGGCTTGAATAGTTTTTTATAGTTTTCCTCAGGNGNCATTATTCTGCAGCTTTACCGTAACCAACATTCTTTTTTCCATATCTCCTCACTCGAACATTAGCTTGCTCAGCATGTCCTACAAATCCTTCGAGCATACAAAGTCTAGAGCATTTTTCTCCTATCATTGTCGCTGCTTCATCTGTTAATATTTTCTGATAACTGTGTGTTTTCAGAAATTTNCCAACCCATAAGCCGCCNGTATATCTACCTGCTTTTTTTGTAGGAAGAGTGTGGTTCGTTCCTATAACTTTATCACCATTAGCAACATTTGTTCTTGGACCCAGAAATAAAGCTCCATATGACTTCATATTTTTGAGAAACCAATCATCTCTATTGGTCATAACTTGAACATGCTCTGATGCAATCTCATCTGAGATTTCAAGCATTTCTTCATATGTGTCGCATAAAACTACTTCACCATAATCTTCCCAACTTTTTCTTGCTGTCTCAGATGTTGGAAGAATATCAAGAATTCGATCTATTTCTTGTTGAGTTTCTNTAGCCAGTTTTAGAGAGTTTGTGACTAAAACTGCTGGTGAATTATATCCATGCTCAGCTTGTCCAAGTAAATCTGTAGCACAAATTTCTGCATCAACAGTTTCATCAGCTATAACCATTGTTTCTGTGGGGCCTGCAAATAAATCTATTCCAACAGTTCCAAAAAGTTGCCTTTTAGCTTCAGCTACGTATGCATTGCCTGGACCTACAAGCATATGTACAGGATTTATTGTTTCAGTTCCTAAAGCCATAGCTCCTACAGCCTGAATACCTCCTAAACAATAAATTTCATGCGCTCCTCCTAAATACATTGCAGCAACAATTGCTGGGTGAGGGGCTCCATTTTGAGGTGGTGCTGAAGCCACTATTCTTTTAACCCCTGCAACACTTGCAGTTATAACCGACATATGCGCTGAAGCTATCATCGGAAACTTTCCACCTGGCACATAACATCCAACAGATTGTACAGGAATATTTTTATGACCAAGAATAACCCCAGGAAGTGTTTCCTCCTCTACTTCTTTCATTGAATTTAATTGTATTTTTGCAAATTTCTTTATTTGCTCTTGAGCAAATTTAATATCGTTTAAATCTTTATCAGGTACTTTAGTTAAACATTCCTGGATTTCTTTATCAGACAATTTGAAAACCGCTGGAGAATAGTTATCAAACTTTTCTGAGTACAATCTTATTGCTTTATCTCCATCTTTTTTGATGGTAGAAAGTATTTCTTCTACAGAGTTCCGTACCTTTCTATCGTCTTCATTTTTTTCTAATTCTGGTTTACTTTCTTTTATGTATTTAATCATTTAAATTACACCCAATCTCTTTTATTTGTTGTCAAATTTTTCCCAGCCCATTCCATCAAAGACATCAACACCAAGTTGTTTCATCACAAATGGGAAATCCACCATAACCCAATTATCTTGAATTTTCCCCTCTGATACTTTCCAAAAATCCATATATCTTATTTCAACTTTTTTCCCAGTTGGTTGAATTCCCATGAATTCTCCAGAATGAATTGCTTCTTGCCTTCCAAATGCAGCAGCCCACTCACCCATAAACAAGCGAGCTTCATCAATACAGACTTTATCTGAGAAAGCTTTTTGAAAAGGTTTTTGCCAATTATCTTGAAATTCTTCCAATCCAGATTTAGTGCCGCAGCCAAAGTTACCCATCCACCTGAAGTTTTTAGAAAAAAATTCACCAATATCTTCAATTCTATGGTCATTTAAACCATCAACCATACTTTCTATAACTTCTTGTGTTTTTTTTGTTTTAGATAAATCATTATTTTTTGTAAGTTCAGCTTGGTTGGGTCTGGATCCTTTCATATTTCCTCCTTTAACCTTTCACNGCACCAGCGGTAAGACCGCTTACAATTTGTTTTTGAAAAAAAAGAACTAATAAAAATAAAGGTGCAGTAATTGAAACGGCTGCTGCAACTGCCACCACTTGATCTGTAGTTGATGTGTCTCTATTAAATAACCCACTTATTGCAGGAACCATAGTTTGGTTTTGTGCATCTAATAGCAAAGATGTTACAAGATAATCATTGTAACCTAACATGAAACTAAATAAACCTGTTGTGATAACACCCGGCCACATAATCGGCATTATAACTTTTATGAAAGCTTGAAAATGTGAACATCCATCTATTCTTGCTGCTTCATCTAATTCAGATGGTATATTTTGGAAAAAAGAGCGCATTAACCAAATAGTAAAAGGCTGATTTATTGCTACTAAAACAGCAATAACTGCAAATGGTTTTCCAAACAAAGTAGGAGCTAAATCACCCAAAAGAGGTCTCAAAATTTCAGATGAGTTCATAAAAAAAGGTAAATATCCAGCAACTAAAATAGAATGAGGCAATGCTCTAAAAACTAATGCAATAACCAAGATCCAAAATGCTAAAGAAGACTTATATCTCGCAAGAGCGAACCCCGCCAGTGTTCCAAAAGTAAGTGAAACAATAACAACGCCTGAGGTAACTATCACAGAATTCCAAAAATATTTAAAAAAATCTCTTTCAAACCATACAGTTTTATAATGTTCAAAAGTGAAACCTAAAATTTCAAAATCAATAAAGTTAAGTTGCTCTAATAAAAAATNTAAAGCCCTAAATAAGAAAAGNAATAATATTGATAAACATAGGTAAAANAAAGGAACTTTTAATATAAAATTAAAACGTAAAAATTGATTAAATATAGTGAAAAATCTTAACCTTAATTTATATAATACAAATATTAACAAAGATAATATAATCAATTCATTTAGCGATATGCTTGTCCTCTCTTGAGAAGTAAGAGGTCCAAAAATTACAGTTATTGGATTTGAGGAAAAAGCATCAACAGGTAATTTAATGCTCATAATTGTAATCCAGAATATTGGAAAAGAAGCAATAAGGCACCATAAAAAAACAAAAAATGAAGAAGTTAATTGTAAGCTTAATGATTGTCTTAATGACTTGGTTTCAATCATAACTTACCCTCTCTGTAGTCTTCCCAAGTCCTTTTCAACAGTGGTGTGATTATTATCGATACACCAACCATTGTTAGCATCGCACTTGTTGATGCTCTGTTTATAAGTCTGTTGCCGGTTTCATCTGGTATTAAAAAATCATATGTGAGCCATTGAAGTGAAATTACATAAGCTTGTGATGAGAAAGCGACTATTTCCTCAAAAACTCTATAACTGTCCATAAGGTGGATAAGGGAAACAAAAATTATCAAAGGCATTAAATGCGGGATAATAATATATCNTAATCTTTCAAATCTATTTGCTCCNTCAATTACAGCACTTTCGAGTATTTCTTTGTTNACTGTTTGGAGACCAGCATAAAATACNATAAATGCAAAAGGAGCTACATGCCAAACACGGTAAATAATCATNANNAATTCCAANGTCCAAGCATTTGCGAACATTGCAATGTCTTTTTGCATTAAATATTCTAAAAGAGCTGTTAATATTCCTTCTCCAACAAATAACCATCTAATTGCTAATGCCCCAATAATCGGGGTTATTATAAATGGTAATAATGAAATGAATATTACAGGACCTTTAATAGATCGTGTTAGATTATTTACTGTTAAAGCAATTAGCAAACCTAAAAATATTACTAACGGCAAAGTTATTAAACAGAACGTAATCGTAAATCTAAAGGCTTTCCAAAAGTTTATTTGTTCAAGCTCATTAAGTGAAAAATTGTATACNGCATTTTTAAATTTATTAATTTGGAGTAAATTTTTATAATTTTCAAAACCTACAAAAACACTTACTTCAATGATATTTCCATTTTCATCAAGTTTTGGTTTGGTTTCTATTTTGGTTTCACAGATTTGCTTTAAAAACCCAGGCGTACAAGTTTCAACTTCTACTTTTTCAAAAACATTTTGTGTAATATAAAAACTTTGCTTAAACACTATTGCAAGTGGAACTGCAATAAATAAAAACATCATTAAAAGTGATGGAACTACAAAAAAATAAAAGTCTCTTTTTTTCATTGTTTTTAAAAAGAAGAGAATTTTGAAAATTCTCTTCTTTTAAGTAAATGTTTACATTAGGCCTTTTTCTTTAGCCGCAGAAGTGTATGCCGCTTCAATATCTGCTAANGCAGAAGCTGCATCCTTCTTACCAGTTAAAAAATCAGATATGCCATTACCGAGGGCAGTGTGCATTACACCCATTCTACTGCCTGCTGGGTAAGGTGCGGCTCCATTAGCTGCTGTTGCTGAAGCTCCAGCTGCACTTGGACCTGGTTTAAAACCAGTTATTAGCCATACTGCATCATCATTATTAGCTGTTACCATTTCAGTATCTAAGCCTTCCATTGCAACTTTAAAAGCTGCGTCTGCTTTTGCATCTGAAATATTTTTAGCAATTACAATTCCATCCCACCATAATGTTGAAGCAGGACGAACATCACCCATTGGAGCACTTGCCATAACTATCTTGCCAACTACTTTACTTTCTTCAGCATTGTCCATAGCCGCAGCTCGTGTTGCCCATAAGTAAGCCATTGCAATCTTTTCTTGTTGCATTTGTTTTTGAGCGTAAGTTGAATCTGAAGTTAAGTATTCTGGATCCATGTATGCAGTCAGTTTCTTCATTGTTTCTAANGACTTTACACCTGCTGCATTATTTATTGCTGGTGAATTACCATCACCAAAAAATTCTCCACCATTACCTAAATACATATTTACAAATTCTTCAGCTAAATTCCATCCTGACTTATATGCTGCACCAAACGGATAATCCACAACATTGGCAGCTTTAATTTTTTCAGCTGCAGCAAGAACATCATCATGTGTTTTTGGCTCTGAAATACCTAAATTGTCAAAAATATCTTTTCTGTACATTAAATGCTGATTATTTACAGACATAGCAATGCCCATAATCTTACCATCAATTTTAATTAATTGATTTGGGTTAAGATTTTGACCATATTTAGCAACAAGGTCGTCTAATGGTCTGATCGTGCCTGCGTTTAGAAGAGGCGTAATTGTTGAACCTGAAACGCCACCAATTTCATATAATGAGGGGTTTGCAGCGAATGCATCAGGTTGCTTATCTTTAAATTCACTATCAAGTGTTGCAGTTACATTACCGCATTCACTCATAGCTTCCGTAACAGCTTTCCAAGCATCAAAGCTGTTTGTCAAAGACCTAACCTCTGTCACATTTGTGAAACCGCATCCTGCCCAAGAAATATTTGACACCAAGGCGAATGCAATTCCTAATAAAAATAATTTAATTTTCATTGATTTCTCCTACAAAAAAAGTTTTTTACTTGCTAACTTTAATCATTAATCCTGTGATATAAAATAAACAAGTATTTTTTGCATACGATTGCAAAAATTAATATTAAAATGATATTAAGTATGAAATAATTAAAAAATGTTAAAAAGCAAAGAAACTGGAAATGTTTTTTTCAATCAAATTTCCTCTATTTGTTTGGGAAAAAATATATCAGAAATTTACAACGAAAATGCTGAAGTACTTATCTCTCATCCATTTAATAAATTAAGTGGGCATTGTGAAATTAGAAATTTTTGGGAAAAGATTTTTTATAGTTTACCGGATATTGAGAGGCGAGATTCTATTTTTGTAATGGGAAATAACTTTTCGGATGAAAGGTCGTTGAATGATATTGAGGGCACTCAATTAGTTGCATCCATCTCTCATTATCAGGGAACTTTTGAAAATGAGTTTCTTAGTATTCCGGCTTCAAAAAAAGTAGTTTATTTAAGGTCATGCGAGGTTCATCAATTTTTAGANAATAAAATTATTAAATCATATATGTTATTTGATTTTTTAAATTTGATGAACCAAGTTGGTTTGTGGCCAATTTCACCTTCTCTTGGAACTGATTTTTTTTGGCCTGTGCCTGCAACATGTGATGGTATAAGAATTGGAGAAAATACATCTATCTCAAATGGTGAAAACTATAACACTGTGATGAAAATGCATAAGGCACTTGGGGAATATGANGGGAAAAATATTGAAAGTATGAAACATGCGCAATACTGGTCAAAAAATTTTTCATGGTATGGACCTGCAGGCATCGGAACATCCAAAGGTATGAAAAATTTTCAAAATTTTCACCAAATTCCTTTTTTAAGAGGATTTCCCGATCGAAAAGGTGCTTCTCATTATATCAGAATTGAAGATGGCAATTATGTTGTGACTGGTGGCTGGCCATCTGTTGAGGCTACTCATGAAGGGGAGTGGTTAGGTATACCCGCAACTAATAAAAGAATAAAAATGAGAGTTATGGATTTTTACAGGCTTGAAAATAATAGAATTGTTGAGAATTGGGTTCCTATTGATATCATACATATTTTGTATCAAATGGGTTTTGATGTTTTTGGTAGATTAAAAGAAATGTGAACTAAAGGGGACTGAGATGAACTTAGATAATATTTTTANTGAGCTTGCAAAGTATGATACTCCAACAATGTGTAATGCTGTTGAAGCCGTAATGGGAACTAGAAGTGCTGTTGGATTTACAAAAAAACCTGTTGTGTCTGCTGACCCATCACTTCCATGTATTGTGGGATTTGCTGCAACTGCCAAAATTAGAGCAGCGTCACCCCCAGTAATAACTCCTGAAAAAGTTCAAGAAAATAGATTNTCTTATTATGAATATGTAGCATCAGCAAAAGATCCAACAATTATTGTTATAGAAGATACAGATTACCCAAATTGTACTGGAGCATTTTGGGGTGAATTAAATGTAGCCATTCATAAAGGTCTAAAACTTAAAGGCACTTTAACTAATGGTTTATTAAGAGATATCGGTATGCTTGATAAAGGCTACCAAGTTTTAGCTGGAGGAATAGGCCCAAGCCATGCGTTTGTTCATGTAACTCAATTAAATACAGCAGTAAACATTTTAGGGTTAGAGGTGAAACCAGGTGATTTAATTCATGCTGATTTACATGGGGCAATGGTTGTGGAAAAAAAACACATTGAGGCAATGCCAGAAGCTTTGAAATTAGTTGTCGCGAAAGAGGAGCCTATTCTAAAAGCAGCAAGAAAAAAAGATTTTAATATAAAAAAATTAAAAGATGCTTGGATACAGGCTCAAAATATAAAATAAAACTTTTACATCTATTAAAATAATTAATCTATCAGCTTTAACTAGATTATTATATTAGTTAAACTAAAGTATACTTCTTTTAAAAGGTTAATATAAACATGGAAAATATTTACTCTGACTTTATGGAGTCTATAGGCAACACACCTCTAATACGCTTAAAAAAGGCAAGTGAAATAACTGGTTGTGAAATTTATGGTAAGGCTGAATTTATGAACCCAGGAGGTTCAGTAAAAGATAGAGCTGCAAAAGCTATTATAGAACATGCTGAACGATCTGGAGAATTGAAAGATGGGGGCACTATTGTTGAGGGAACTGCTGGCAATACAGGAATAAGCTTAGCTATGTGTGCTAATGCAAGAGGATATAAAACAGTAATTGTTCTCCCAGAAACACAGAGCCAAGAAAAAAAAGATATGTTAAGAATATGTGGAGCAGATTTAAGACTTGTTCCTGCAGTGCCCTATAAAGATCCTAATAATTACGTTAGATACTCTGAAAAGTTATCCAAAGATTTATCGAAAGAAAATAGTCAAGGAGTAATATGGGCAAATCAATTTGATAATACTTCTAACCAAGAAGGTCATTACGTTTCAACTGGGCCTGAAATATGGAAGCAAACAAAAGGTAAAATTGACGGATTTATTTGTTCGGTTGGATCTGGTGGGACTATAGCTGGAATTAGTCGATATCTTAAAGAAAAAAATTCAAATGTTATAATCGGTTTAAGTGACCCTTTAGGTTCAGCGTTATACAATTATTATGAATATGGTGAGTTAAAAGCTGAAGGCAACTCTATCAGCGAGGGTATTGGTCAAGGAAGAATTACTGCAAATTTAGAACTTGCAAAAATTGATAATGCATTTCAGGTCTCTGATGAGGAGGCGCTTCCAATAGTTTTTGATTTGCATTCTCAAGAGGGACTTCTTTTGGGTGGTTCAAGTGCAATTAATGTTGCGGGAGCNATNAGATTAGCAAAGGAATTAGGGCCTGGAAAAACTATCGTGACTATTCTATGTGACTCAGGAGCNNGATATTTTTCAAAGTTGTGGAACCCTAATTTTTTAAAAGAAAAAAATCTACCTATACCTAGTTGGTTATAATTTATTTTAATGATTAAAATTTCAATTATTGGCTTCGGTTCTATAGGAAAATTTGTTTTTAAAAAACTTTCTGAAAAAAATATATATATCCAAAGCTTAATATGTAAACCAGGAAGAGAAGAAATTGCAAAGAAAGCTTTTGGTTCTGGAATAGAAATAAAAAATGATATTGATGAGCTCGATGATCTTCCCGATTTAATTTTAGATTGTGCAGGTCATGATGCTTTGAAAATGTTTGCCGCAAAAGCTCTTATTAAAGGTATAAATTTTATTACTCTGTCAAGTGGAGCTCTTTCAGATGAGCCAATACTAAAAGATATTCAGCGTTCCCAAAAATTAGGAAAATCTAAATTTATAATTGCAAAAGGAGCAATTGGTTCTCTTGACATATTAGAGGCTGCTAAAGAGAGTGGGATAAGTAATGTAGAGTATATTGGAAGGAAGCCCTCAAAAGCTTGGAAAGGTTCTAGAGCAGAAAAAATAATAAATTTAAATTATCTACAAAAAAAATCAGAAGTTCATTTTGAAGGCAACGCAAGAGAAGCTTCAAAATTGTATCCAAAAAATGCAAATGTAGCAGCTACAATTGCTTTAATGGGTATTGGTTTTGAAAAAACTAAAGTTAAATTAATAGCTGATGATACAATTAGTGAGAATGTACATGAACTTGTTATATCAGGAGAATTTGGCGAATCTCAATTCAAAATNTTAGGAAAACCATTGCCTGATAATCCAAAATCATCATCTTTAGCTGCAATGTCAATTATAGATGAAACAAAAAAATTTATAGATAATTTAGCAATAAATATGTAAAAAAACTTATGTCATACGATCTATCTAAAAAAATTTCTCAACCAAAAACTAATCATATTATTGATCTTAGATCTGATACGGTCACAAAACCAAGTATTGAGATGCGTAAAATTATGGCAGATGCGGAAGTAGGTGATGATGTTTATGGTGAAGATCCTACAATCAATAAATTAGAAAAAATGTTATCTGAGATGCTTGGTAAAGAGAGTGGTATCCTCATGACTAGTGGAACTCAAAGCAACCTATGTGCTGTTTTAACACATTGTGCTCGAGGTGAAGAAGTCATTATAGGAGACAAGTATCATATCTTTATTGATGAGGCTGCTGGAGCATCTGTACTAGGGGGTGTTGCAATGGCACCAATAAAAACTGGTGAAGATAATGAAATGTTACCTGAAAATATTTCAAATGCTGTAAAACCTGATGATCCACATTGCCCAATTTCAAAGCTNTTGTGTTTGGAAAACACAGTATGGGGTAAAGCTATTGATCTTGATAAAATGTATAAAGCTAAATCTGAGGCTGAAAAATTTAAATTATCAACGCACTTGGATGGTGCAAGATTTTTTAATGCAATTTCATATTTAGGATGTTCAGAGATTGATTTGGCTAAATCTGCAGACACAGTCTCAATTTGCCTTTCAAAGGGTTTAGGTACACCAGCAGGTTCAGTATTACTATTACCAAAAGAATTAGAGTCAAAAGCAAGAAGGTGGCGAAAGATGCTAGGAGGTGGAATGAGGCAAGCTGGGATAATTGCAGCTGCTGGAATTTATGCCCTTAATAACAATGTTAAGAGATTAAAAGAGGACCAGGATAAAGCAATTTATTTAGCTAAAGAATTAAAGAAATATATCAATACTANTTCAGAAAACATAGTACAAAACACTAATATGGTTTTTTTTACACCNCAACAAAAAGACGGGCAGCGCTTATGTTCATTTATGAACAACAAAGGTATAATTTTAAATCAACCTTTACCATCTACAAGAATGGTAATGCATCTTGACATTACTGATAATGATTTAACATACATATTGAACTCATTTGATGAGTTCTATAACTGTTAAAAACTCTTCTTATCTACTGAGCCAATAATTAATTCTAAGACTTCTTTAAAATCACTAGAATAATTAAGTTCAATTATTTTTTTAAAAAGTCTTTCAGATCTATCTTTACCTAAAAGATTAAATGTTAAATCTTCAAATTTATTTTTTATTTCTCTCATTAGTAATGGATTTTCAGGATCGCCTTTTGCTTCGGTTGGCTTTGATTTAAATTCATTTCCATTTTTTAATTTTATAACTGCATCTGCATATCTATTTTTAGGAAATGCTTTATTGTACTTATCACTTTCACATACTAAGATTTTTTCAGTAAGATTGATAACTTCCTTATTCTTAAAAAATTTTTCAGAGACTTCTTGAGCACTTAGCCTTTCAAAAATTAGCGCAATTGCAACTGGGTAAGGTAATGAGTATTGAGCTTGCTCAGTATTTTCNGGGTATTTATTATCTAGTCTTTTTGCTTCGTGAAAAGTATTAATAGTAATACTTTCAATATTATTAACATCTATATTATGTTTTCTTTTAAGGTATAAACAGGCCTCCAATGCTGGTTGAGCCCATCTGCAAACAGGATATAGTTTTAAATACTGTTCATTAGTATACCATTTGCTGCCTAAGTCTGACCAAATGTAAGATAAGCTTTCATCTTCAACAGTAATTGCTGGTGATCCTGAAAATCCCTCTTTTGCAAGATAAGCAGCATTTACACCGGACATAGCCCCCCATCCAGATCCATCTTTGACCATTGTTGGGTAATCTATGCACCGCATCATTTGACTTCTAGGTCCATAAAACTCTGCTATTCCAAACGCCTCTCGAATTTGATTTTTATTGAGTTCCAAAATTTTNCTAACTATTCCTGCACATGCNATGGNTATCCAAGCNCCAGATGTATGNTAATCTTTGGAACTTTCATGAAGTGAAATCCCAGCACGTGTCCCTATTTCGTAGCCTATGACTAAGTTTCTTAGAAAGTCCTTAGAGCAATAATTTTCTTCAGCCTCCATGCAAGCAATTATCGAGGGAATTAAACCACAACCAACATGCCCTTTTGTAAGTTTTTGTCCATCATGAGCATCTAGTGAATCTATAGTCATAGAATTGGCAAGTGTTGCGCCCAACACATTAACATTGCTACCATCAAACCATATTGATGATGATATTCCTTGATTGGGGTTAGGTGCATAAAAATTTTTACAATGCTTCCTAATTATCTTTGATAAATCTGTTTGTGTTGCTGAGGCAGCAACGCCAATTAAGTCCACAAAACTTCTTAAAGAATTATCAATAGCAACTTTAGGAATATCCTCAAATTTAAATTCATTTAAAAATGAAGATACTTTTTCAATCATTTTATAAATCCTCGTTGATTTATAAATTAAAGCATGTTCTTTTCTTCTAAGACTTTTCTTGCAACTCTAAAACATTCTAAAGCTTGTGGAACGCCACAATATATTCCTACAACATGAATTATAGCTCTTATTTCATCTTTTGTGACACCATTAGTGATGGCTCCTCTACAATGAATTTCCCATTCATGCATTTTTCCAAGAGCTCCAATCATAGATAAGTTCATCATTGACCTAGTCTTTGGGTCAATAGTCTCATCACCCCAACCGAAACCCCAGCACCAAGATGTCATTGCTTCCTGAAATGGAAGAGTAAAGTCATCAGCATTTGCCAAGTTATTTTCAACGTACTCTTTCCCTAAAGTAGCCTTTCTTTTTTCTAAACCTTTATCAAAAAAATTATCCATAAAACCCTCCCATCAATTATGCGCTTCTGTATAATTTAGTCATTGAAAATTCTCTATGGCCTAATGCTTCAGCTGCAGTATTTCTTCCATTTGCAGTACGAACTATCATATCAATTAGATTGTCTCCAGCTTCATCAATAGTCATTTCACGTTTTAATATCCCTGAAACATCTACGTCAATATGTTCAGACATGGTTCTAATCGTTCTTGGATTTGCTGTTATTTTTACTACTGGGACAATTGGGTTTCCTACAACATTTCCCTGACCAGTAGGAAAAGTATGAACCACATATCCACCAGCAGCCATCAATGTTACACATTCTGCAGCAGCTGATGAACTGTCCATAAAATATAATCCGTTTCCAGAATCTGGGATTTCAGCAGGTTCTAAAATATCTATATATTTTGAAGTTCTTCCTATCTTTTCTAAATTTCCAAGAGCTTTTTCTTCAATTGTAGATAGTCCGCCTTCAATATTCCCTTTTGTGGGCTGGCTATCTGAAAGGTCATCTGTTTTAAATTGCTCAATAACTTCATTTTGGTAGGCCTCCCACATCTTGTACCATTTATTACCAACTTCTTCATTAATAGCTCTCTTTTTACAAATATGTTCTGCTCCTGTTATTTCTGATGTTTCACCAAAACAACCATAAATTCCTTCAGGCAATAGCTTATCAAACATATTACCAACAGTAGGGCATGAGCCCAGGCCAGTTGTAGTATCGCTTTCACCGCATTTTGTAGAAACCCATAATTCAGAGATTGAAATTTCTTCTTTTTGCAGTTCAGATGCATAGTGAACAAATTCTTTTGCTTTTCTTGAGGCATCCATAATTGTTTTAAGATCACCATTTTGTTCAATTGAAAAACCTTCAACCGGTTTGCCAGTTTTAGCAATTCCATCTACAATTATTTTAGTCCATCCTGGCTCAATTCCAATTACAATGCATGCAGCCACATTAGGATTAGAACCTGTTCCAATCATTGTTCTAAAATGAAGATCTAGGTCTTCTCCAAATTGAAGTCTTCCATATGCATGAGGTACTGCTAGAGTTCCTTTTATGTTATTGCCTACAGCCTCTACAGCTGCATTTGAAATATCATCTACTGGTAAAATTAGCACATGATTTCGAACACCCGCTCTTCCATTATCTCTTCTGTAACCCATGAAAGTTCTATTTGAATATTTTGATGCCATGTATTTTCTCCTTACCAGCGTTTAGTTTTTAAATTGTGAACGTGAACGTGACCACCTTTGTTGACATCAGATATAAATTTTCCAATATCCTCTCCGTACTTAGTAGCAGTATCACCTTTTTTTAGATCATCTAATGCAACTTTATGCCCTATCGGAACATCTGCCATTGCTTCTAATTCAAAAGTCGAATTATCTGCTGTAATACAGCAAAGCATTTTTGTCCCAGATTTCAATCCCTCTACAACTACAACGCCAACATTGTCATCGTGTTCATGAACTAATAAGTGAGGTATGCCTGTCATTTTTTATCCTTTCTATGGTTTAAGTATAATTTTAGGAAATAAAGTTTTTCCCTCTAAAATTTCTTCAAAACAAGCCTGACCATCTTTTAAAGGGCGAATATCTACCCAATCTAAATTTCCAAATTCATTATTAAAAATTTTATCAGCCGTTTCTTTAAAATCAGAAGATGTATAGGTATATGTTCCTACAAATGTAATTTCTTGTAATGTCATNCTTCTTATATCAAGTCCCTCTTTAGGTTGTCCTAATCCAATATGAACAATCAATCCACCAGGTGAAATATATTTTGAACTCATTTCACGTGTTTTTACTATGCCTACACCATCAATAACTAGATCTATACTTCCTTCCTCAAAAGGAATTTTTTTCTCTGGGTTGAAAACTTGGACATTACAGGTTTTTTTAATTTTATTGTGCCGAATTTCGTTAGTTTCAGCTAGAAAAATATTTTCTGCTCCATGCAATAGAAGAGATAATGCCGCGCCTATACCAATTGCCCCTCCTCCAATTACAAGACAATTTAATTCCTTTAAGTTCAAATTCATAATTTTTTTAGCAACTTTTGATGCATGCCATCCACAAGCAAGGGGTTCTGTAAGGCATGCATTTTCCAAACTAACGTCATCAGGAACCGAGATTAAATTTTGCTTTGGAATAGATACATACTCAGCGAATGCACCTTCTCTAGGAGGCATAGATATTATCTGACGTGTTAGACATAAGTTATCCCTTGAGGAGATACAAAACCTACAGTGACCACATGTTACTAAAGGATTAATAGTCACTTTTTTCCCATCATTTTCGCCACCGACTATAATACCTGATGGCTCATGGCCTAAAATCAAGGGTGAGGGCCTTCTTTCATCATGACCTAAAAATGCATGCATATCAGAACCACAAATTCCCACTGAATTAATTTTAATAATTTCTTCATCTTTGTTTTTAATGGGGTCACTATAATCCTGATAAATTAAATTTTTTTCCCCTGTATAAACTAAAGCCTTCATTTTGCTGTAAAGCCTCCGTCTACAAATAAAAGTTGCCCTGTTACATAATCTGAAGATCTTGAACACAAAAATAATAAAGGCCCATCTAAATCCTCTAGTTTACCATTTCTTCCTATGCAGGTTTGCTGTGCATTTCTTTTGGTTCTCTCTGTATCGTTAAATACAGGAACTGTAAGTTCAGTAGGAAAAAAACCAGGAGCTATTGCGTTTGTATTTATCCCATATTTTGACCACGCTTCTGCCATTGCTCTTGTTAATTGTTCTATCCCCCCTTTCGAGGCACCGTAAGAGATGCTCGATGGAAGTGCTCTTCTGCTAGCCAATGATGCATAATTTATTATTCGTCCCCAATTTTTTTTCTTCATACCTTCAATTACAGATTGAGCCATAAAAAAGGGAGTTGATAGATTTAAATCTAGAGTTTTGTCCCAACCTTCCAATGTAACATCGTCAGCATGCTCTCTTGTATTTATTCCTGCAGCATTAACTAAAATATCTGGCTCTCCTTCTTTATCGATAATATCCAAAACTATATTTTTAATATTTTTTCTTTTAGAAACATCTGCTAAATAATATGAAGTTTCACCTTCACAAGTTTCACTCCAGTGTTTGAGTTTATCTTCCCTTCTTGCAATTCCAACCACTTTAGCACCATTTTTAGCTAAGCATGTAGCCGCAGACTGTCCTATCCCACTGCTGGCACCAGTTATGAAAACAATCTTTTTACTTACATCAAATAAATTTTCATTTTTCATTAGTGATTACTCTACAGGACTTACATCAAAGTTTTCATCAGGAAAGTATTTTTTTAATCTAATATCTCCAGATCGTGCGTGGGCTTCCATCCCTTCTAATCTTGAAATTCTTGCAGCAACTTGTGCAACTGACTTATTAGCTTCACGCGTCATTCTTTGAGTTGTAACTATTTTCATAAATTTGTGAACTGATAATCCTCCAGTGTAATGCGCAGCTCCTTTTGTAGGTAAAATATGATTAGTGCCAGAGCACTTGTCACCAAAAGTTACAGTTGTTTCTTCTCCAACAAAAAGAGAGCCGTAATTTTTTAATCTTTTGGAAAACCAATCATTATTACTGGTATGAACTTCTAAATGTTCTGCAGCATAAATGTCAGAAACCCTAGCTGCCTCCTCATCAGAATTACAAAGAATAATTTCGCCGTAATCTTTCCAAGCTAATTCTGCTGCTTTTTTGCTTGTTTCAGGTAAGTTTTGAATTTTTTTATCCATAATTGATATTACATCATTTGCTAATTTTTCACTTGTTGAAATCAACCATGCAGGTGAGTCTGGGCCATGTTCTGCTTGGCTTACTAAATCTTCAGCAACGATATCTGCATCAGCGCTTTCATCAGCAATAATTGCAATCTCTGTTGGTCCTGCAAAAAGATCTATTCCAACCTTTCCAAATAAAGTTCTTTTGGCTTCAGCAACAAATCTATTACCAGGCCCTACAAGTATTTTAGCTGGTAAATCAGTAAACAAACCAAATGCCATAGAGGCAATTGCTTGTACACCACCCAAAGCGAGTATTTTATCAGCCCCGCAATAATTCATTGTATATAGTATTGCCGGATTAGGACCATCTTCACCTTTAGGGGCTGAACAAGCAATTATATTCTCAACGCCTGCTACACGCGCAGTTGTAATGCTCATGATAGCAGATGCTACATGGGCATATCTTCCTCCTGGCACATAGCATCCAGCTGTTTGTATTGGAATTAATTTCTGTCCTGCCCAAAGACCTGGCGAGAGTTCAGTTTCAAATTCACTAATAGATTGCTTTTGAGCTTCAGCAAATTTTTTAATTCTTTCATGTGCAAATTTAATATCATCTTTTAATTTTTCAGGCACCATTTTGCTGGCATTTTCTATACTCTCTTGAGACACAATAATATCTCCATTAAATCCGTCTAAATCTGAAGCATATTTTTTAGCTATTGTTTCTTTACCAATTTCAATTTCACTTAACATTCTTTCAACAATTTTTCTTGTTTCAGATGTGCCTGTTTCAGGTGTTTTCTTTGCTTTTTTAAGATAAACTTCAGACATTTTCCCCCCAATTTAGATCTTTTAAATTACAAATTTGCTAAAATTAATACTATTAGAAGTTTAACAGTATTCAACTAAGCAATGTTTATTTTTGAATAAAAAAAGAAATATTATTTTTTTAAATTTGTTACTTCTTCAATTAGATGTAACATAGCAGTACAATCGTGATCCTGTCGACCAAATTTTTCTGCTAGTGCGTAATATTCTTTTGATATTCTGCCAAGGTTTAAAGACAAATTATTCTCTTCCCCAAGTTGAATAGCTAAGCTTATATCCTTCAATCCCATCTTAAGTGGAAAATCAGGTGTAATATCTCCTGATAAAACTTTTTGGGGAAAGTTAATATTTATTTGCCCTTTACCTGCTGCAGTACCCTGCAGTATTTTTACAGCTTTTGATTGGTCTATGCCTAGACTTTTTGCAAAATGAATTGTTTCAGCAGTCATAACCATGCCAACCATTGACATGTAATTGTTAATTAATTTCATTTTTATACCTGAACATACATCTCCAACATGAATAATTTCATTACCCAAAACTTTCAAAACAGGTCTAGCATGATCAATATCTTTCTTTTCTCCACCTGCAATTATCAATAAATCACCAGAAGCCGCATCACGAGGTGTTCTACCCACAGGAGCATCAATAAAATGAATATTTTTTGATTTTAATTTTTCAAATATATTGTTTGTAACTGAAGGGTAAATTGTACTCATCTCAATCACCAAAGAATTTTCTTTCAAAGATTGAACAGCTCCATTAAGTCCTAATATTGCCTCCTTAACATCATTTGATTTAGGAAGCATTGTTATTAAAAAATCCGCATCAGTAGCCGCTTCTTTTGGAGATGAAGATATTTTAACATTATCTTTTTCAAATTTTGATAAAGCGTTTTTTGAGATGTCAAAAATACTTAACTTAAATCCTGAATTAATTAGACGTTTGGCCATTGGGCTTCCCATTGTTCCAAGTCCTATGAAAGCAATATTTGGCATCTATTCCTCTAAGTTGTATGGAGTGCTATTTTTTTCTTTATTTGGGAAGCCGCCATAAGGGAACCAACCTGCACCAGATAAAGTTCCTCCATCACACTTTATTGTTGTTCCAGTTATTGATGAAGAATTAGATGAAAGTAGAAAACATATTACATCAGAAATTTCTTTTGTTGTCATAAGACGATTTTGAGGAACAGAATTTAATATTGGGGTTAGATCTCTTTTGTTTTTCCTTTCCTTCGGTCTCAACAAGGGTGTATCAGTCCAGCCCGGGGCTACAGCATTTACACGAACGTTGTCTTTGGCCCATTGAGTTGATAAAGCTGAGGTAAGATTAATAACCCCAGCCTTTGCTGCACCATATGCTAAAACAGGTCCAGAATTATATCCAACTACTGAAGAAATATTTACAATTGCTCCATAAGATTTAACAGCCATATAACTGCCAAANACTTTACAAGAAATAAATGTTCCAGTTAAATGACTTTGAATTATATCATTCCATTCACTAATAGAAGTATCCTCAATTTTTTTTGGAATAGGTGCCTTGCCTGCAGAACAAACTAAACCTGATATATTGGNCAATTCATCTTTATACTTCAAGAGTACTTTTNTTAATTGATTTTCATCAGTTACATCTGCTTGAAAAGTATNAAAATTATCTTCCTNTTTTAGTTTNCCAAGAGTTTCATTGTTATTGTCTATAATAAGAGCTGTCCCATTATTTTGGACAACAGCATTTGCAACTTCTAATCCTATACCACTGGCTCCACCTGTAATAACAATAGTTTGATTATTAAACATTTAATTGACCATAAAGTTGCATATATAAAATCTAATTTTTAGTTATAAATGAAACACCTTTTTCACCAATCATTAAAGAAGGCGCATTGGTATTAGCTGATGTAACTTGAGGCATTACTGAAGCATCTATAACTCTTAAATTTTCTACACCTCTAACATTTAGTTCTTCATCAACAACGGATTTGCTATCATTTCCCATTCGACAAGTTCCAACAGCATGAAAAACAGTACCCCCATTGTGCTTGGCCCAATGAAGAATTTCTTCATCTGATTTTACACTGTCTCCTGGAAGCATTTCTTTTTCCCACAGGTCTCTAAAAGACGGCTGATTAAATATACTTCTTATCATTTTAATTCCTTCAACTATTACATTCTGATCTAGTTTTGTTGAAAGATATTCAGGTCTTATCTCCGCTTGCTCTTTTGGGTCAGTNCTTTTNATTTTTAATGAGCCACGCGACTCTGGATGACATTGCCAAACTGAGGCAGTAAAACCTGGGTAATTATGTAGAGGTTCACCAGGTTTATCGACAGATAATGGCATTACATTAAATTGTAAATCAGGCCGTCCTTTCTTTGAAAATCTGCTACACGCTGCGCCTCCAACCTGTCCAGCTCCACATGTNAAAGGGCCAGATCCAAATAAAAGCCAACGAAGTCCCCATTCTGCAATTTTAAAAGGGTTTCGTGATTGATTATTTACAGAACCATTATTATTTTTCAATTTAACAATACCTCTTACTTGATAATGATCCTGAAGATTTTGGCCCACTTCAGGTGAATCAAAAATAATTGGTATATCATGTTTTTTTAACAATTCAGCAGGACCAATGCCTGATAGTTGGAGAATTTGTGGTGACTGAAGAGAGCCACCTGATAGTATAACTTCGCAATTTGCGTATGCTTTTTTAACTTCATTATTTTCGATCCATTCAACGCCGATAGCCTTATTTTTGTTAAACAAAACTTTGCNGACTAGNGCATTTGTTTTAACTGTTAAGTTTGACCTTTTCATTGCGGGCTTTAGAAAAGCTGTAGCTGAACTATACCTCATTCTGCCAGTTGATGAGAATTGATAGGATCCAACACCGTAAGTTGTTTCACCGTTAAAATCTTNATTAGCTGGAAGACCAAATTCTTTTGCAGCTTCTANCCATGCACGACATGAAGGATTATTATTATTAAGCTCTGATACAATCATGTTTCCAAGGCTTCCATGATACTGGCTTTCTTTGCCTTGATAATTTTCTAGTTTTCGAAAGTAAGAGAGGACATTATCATAATTCCAGCCTTTTGCTCCTAGCTTTTCCCAGTCGTCAAAGTCTTCCTTTTGCCCTCTTATAAAATTAAGTCCGTTAATTGAACTAGAGCCGCCTAATACACGTCCTCTTGGCCAAATTATACTTCTGCCACCTGAGCCCTCGCTTGGTTCTGTTTTAAATTGTCGTGCAAACCTCTCATCGAAAATAGCCCTGTAATATCCAATAGGTATTTTCAACCAAAAGTTATTGTCACTTCCACCAGCTTCTAAAGCTAAAACTTTTGTATTTGTTTTTTCACTCAAACGGTTCGCAACAATCGATCCTGCTGAGCCAGTGCCAACAATAATATAGTCAAATTCATTGTTCATAACTTAATATATTCAATTTCTATAAATATAAATTGGGCTTGTCCAAGCAAGCGTTCCATCTTCTTGTGTNAGNCGAATAAAAATTGGATTATCATCTGTATTCTTTAAACGTATATTTCTTTTNATGTTCAGTGTANTATTTTTATTTNTTTGAGGTAATCTAAAAACTTTTAAAAATCTTGGAAGGACCCCNTTGTTTTCAAAGATACAGTCTTGNTAACCTATNTCCTTAATATTTAATTTTTCTTGAATTAGTGGNGTATTAATTTCTAATTCACCTTNATTATTACTTTCTATGATTAGATCAAACCCTCCAAAGTTTCCTGTTGTAAGGGCTTTCCAACTAACATCATTAGCAGAAAAATTGAGAGATTTATCAGGGTTAAAAAAATTTATAGGTTGTGCTGACAACACTTTATTATTTTTAATCTTAGCATAACCGTCCCAAATTACTTGCCTGAATCTACCTCTATATTCTGCACCCTCCCAAGTAATACGTATTCTATTTCCTAATTCATTCTCAGAATATGGTTTATAAGTTTCAACTAAATCTTTTCCATTGAATATATCTAATCTTTCAATTGCTGCTGCTGCTTCAATATTTATGCTAATGCTTAGATCACCATTTGGAAGATGGACAATATCTCCCATCATAGCCTCTTTTGAAACTTTTCCACTCCCTTTATACAACTTTGGATCATCATGAAAAATTGTCGCATCACTACTAAAATTTGCTTGCAAGTTGATATACATTCTGCCATTAGGTCCACCAGTTGTAGCATAGTGGTGTCGTTTTTTTATTGCATCAATAATGCCTTCTCTAGTTAATTCTTTTGAGAGAAAACAAGTTAAGCCACCAATCGCACCAAACATTGAAGAGCCGGGATAACTTGCGCCAGGCCTTCCTTTATGGCCATCGGAGTTACCTACTATTCCTATTCTGTAACCTTCCTCAAATGCATCATGAACTATCCACTCAAAAGTACCCCAACTTGAGTGGACTTCTACCGACTTTTCAAATCTGCCGTCATGCGCATATTTTATATCTGCGTACCTGCCTCCACAATGAGCATAAACCAAGGTATCAAATTCATTATTTTTCTCTAAAGATTCAAAAAGCTCATTTGCAGTTGTACAATCTGTTTCAATATCAGATCTATCTTCAATCATTGCATGTGAAGATCTTCTAATTATTCTATCTTCTTCGGGAAAAAAAACATTTCTGTCACCGCCTAGGCTAGTATTTCCAGACCACTCATATCCTGGCATTGTAATGAAAACATTATTNTTATTGTATTTTTTGGTAATTNCATTCAATTCTTTCCAAAACTTCTTTGTTATCTGGAAATCGTTTCCTTGATGCCCTGAAACATCTAAAAATGCGCGATTTTTTGCAAAATTAAAATACTCTTCAGCACTTCCTGTTCCAATAGTTTCCTCAGATTGACCATGCAAGTCACCCCAATAATGATTGATTTCGGTTTCCATTATTTTTATCGGGTTTGTTTGAAAAGATATTTTTTTATCTTTGCTAATAAAGTTNATNACACATTCNGTTTCTTNATTAATTTTCAGATTATCAATTTTTATAAAGAATTGTCCCTCAGAAAGTTCTACTTGTTTAGGCATGCCTTCCACATTTATATTAGAACTCAAATTAAAAATTTCATTGCACTTATTTGANGGGTTTCCCCAAATATCCTCACCTTTTATATAAATTGAAAAGGATTCATTTACTTTTTTTAATGTTGGTGCAACAGCAACAAATCTATNTGGTTTGCCAGGTACGATCTTAATTGTAGGTTGATTTTCAACAGGCTGATAACATCTTGTCGCGATAGGATCAATTAATGAATGGAACTCAAAGCTCTCTTCACAAAAGGTTTGTATTCTTATTCCTGGAGAACCTTTTGACTTATCTCCAAAGATTACTGTAACAGTATCCCCTTCAGTCAAATATCCTTGAACAATTCGAATATAGATAGTTTTATCCCATGGTCTGACATTGCCTTTAGGATCAAAATCATACTTCAAAATTGCATTATTTGATGCTTTTATTGTTGTGTAGTTTGGTCCTTGTGGATCTTCAAATTGAGGCTTGCCTTGATCACTGGCAAACCTNAAACATATTCTAATTGNCCCNGAGTCATCTATACCAAATTTACCTGCTGTNTAGACCCATTTAAAGGTTTGGTAACTTCCAGCNTCAAATTCTCCTTTAGGNTCTATCGTTGCTGANCCTAAGTCTTGGGGACTGATTGGATTTTTAAGGGGGTAACTTNCTAAACCACCTNAAAANTTATCTTTAGTGTNATCCTCTTTACCAGTTGGCAGATCCTTCATACTATCTTCAATCTAGATATTTACTAGCCAAACTTACCATAAAAGAAATTAGGTAAAATAGTAGTTATATCTGGAAAAGCAGCTATTAAAGTAAGTATGACCAGATAAGCAAATACAAATGGTAAAACTGCAATAGAAATTCTATCAATTCCTAGATTTGTAATCCGCGCAGCAACAAAAAGNTTTGCTCCTACCGGTGGTGTTAGAAAACCAACCTCACAAGCTATAACCATGATTATACCAAAAGCAATCGGATGCACACCAAGATTTTGGACTAGCGGCAGTAATAATGGAGTTAAAAGTATAATTTGAGCAATAGACTCCATGAACATCCCAGTTATAATTAATATAACTGCTATAATCATTAGCATCAAAAAGGCGTTTTCTGTAATACCTGTTAAACCTTCTTCTATAAGATCAGGAACTGACATTAAACTCATTAATTCGCCAAAGGATTTTGCTGGACCGAGTATAATTAACACAGCTCCAGAAATCATTGCAGTTACCTTTAAGCAGTGGACAATTCCTTCAAATGTAAGTTCTTTATAAGCAAACCATCCAATAATAAAAGCATATACAACAGCAACTGAAGCAGCTTCAGTTGGAGTAAAAACGCCTGAATATATTCCACCTAATATAATTATTGGTGCAATAAGAGCCCAAATTCCTTGATAAAAAGCATCACCAACTCTAGGCCATGAAAATGGAATGCCGTCACCAACATAATTCCTTCTTTTAGCAATTATATAAGTAGTGATCATAAGGACCATGGTTGCTAAAATTCCAGGAATAAACCCTGCAAGGAAAAGTCTAGGAATTGACTGTTCTGCAACAATTCCATAAATAATCATAAGGTTGCTTGGAGGTATCAGACTTCCCAGCGCTCCTCCTGCGGCGGCAATAGCACCACCAAAAGCAGGGTCATACCTCATTTTTATCATTGAAGGTATCATAACTGCACCGATAGCAGCAGTTGTAGCAGGGCCTGATCCTGATAATGCTGCAAAAAAAGCACATCCTAAAACAGCAACTAAACCTAAGCTACCAGTTACGTTTCCAATAAGTGATTCTGCCATATTAACAATACGCCTTGCCATTCCACCTTGCTCCATTAAGGAGCCAGCAAAAACAAATAAAGGAACTGTTATAAGAGGGAAAGGCTCTACGCCTGTATACATTGAGTTTGCAATTCCAGCAAAATCCAAGTCTAGCATGAAATAACCTATGACCGTTCCTATTGAAACAGCTATTGGAATAGGTACCGCTAGAGCAATTGCAATTACCATTGCAAAAAATACGGTTAAAGCTTGGGAAAGCTCAGACATTTCGTAAGCGTAATCTCTTAAAAAATCAAGCATGAGGAGAATCCTCCTTTGAGGTTCCCTCTAAAATTGATATGCCATGAAACCACCAACGNTAATAAATTTGAACGATGCGAAGCGTCATCAAACCAAAACCAAAAACCAAGCACAGATATGGCCATTTTTGGTCAATATTTAAAGCTGGAGAAAAGTAAGGATCTTTCCAATAGCTTATGTTTAAAGTTATACTATGCCAGGTTAAGAATATTCCAAAAATAAACCAAATAAAATCACTGAATACAACCATTCCATTTTTAATAGCTAGAGGGAATAGATTAATAAAATTCATAACTCTTATATGCGCTCTTTCTCTCACAGCCCATGAAACAGATAAATAAACAGACCAAAGCATGCAATACTGTGCAATTTCGTCTGACCAGGATGTCGGCAAACTAAAAACATATCTCATAACAACTTGGAAAAAAACCATTGCACACATAATTACCACTCCTACGCCAGCAATGACTTCTTCAAGTCTTTTTTCTAAAAGATAATATAAACGCATAATTCACTAAGCCATATTTATAAGATAGATGATTAAAATTAAGCCATAGAGGTTAATCTATGGCTTAACGCTAATTGTTTATTTTATGGAGCTGCTGCGTAAATTTTATCCATTATTGCAACATACTCTGCACCACGTTCTTCACCAAAAGCTTTATGTACAGATTTNGCTCTTTCGACCCATGGGCCAATGTCTGGAGAAGTAAATGTTACACCTGCGGCAATCATTTTTTCTTTAACAATGCTCATTCCATAATTTGTATGGAAACGAGATGCAGCTGTAGCTACCTTCGCAGCCATGTGTAAAGCATCTTTTTGCTCATCTGTAAGTTTTTGCATGAATTTATCACTCACAAAGAACGGAGGCGCTAATGTGAAATGGCCTGTTTCAGCTACATGCTTTGCAACATCATGGAATTTTTGTGAAAACATTACGTCAATTGGTAAGTCCCCTCCATCAACAGTGCCTGTCTGTGTAGCTGTCAATGCCTCAGACCATGCAATTGGCACAGGATCCGAACCAAAAGCTTTATAGGTATCAATCATGACAACATTTTTAGGTACACGATACTTCATTTTGGCAAAGTCATCTAAGTTGTTAATTGGCATTTTAGTATTATAAACATGCCTAAATGAAAATAACGGGATTGTTACCAAGTGAACCCCGATTTCTTCAGCCATATTACCCCAGATTTCCTGTCCAATTGGTCCATCAGCAACTGCAACAGCGTGGTCATAGTTTTGAAGCATATAAGGTAAAACTAAAAGGTCAATTTTAGGAAAGAAAGGTCCTGCATTATTTTGGGCTATCATTGTTCCATCTAATGTACCCAATTGCAGTTTTTTGAATTGTTCTTGCTCACTCCCCATTTTATGGCAGCAATGCACTTTAACTTTAATTGCTCCACTTTCTAAGTTAGCAGAAAATTTCTCCATTCTATCAGCAAATGTAAACATAAATGTTCCATATGGATGTCCTTCAGATACTGAATACCCAATCTGCATAGTTTGCTTTTTTGCCATAGCTTGCCCAGCAAATAATAATGAGACTGAGGCCAAGGCTATTACAAAAATATTTTTAAAAGTTAATTTCATCTAGTGTCTCCTCCATGATGATTTATTAATGATGAGATTACTTAAACAGATGGAAAGAATGATTACAAGACAAAATTAAAACTTCAGTTATAAAATATAGGATAGAATATAAAATATAGGATAAAATTTTAATTTAGGATAAACTTGATGACTTTTTATAAATATGTTTCGATAAACAAAAACTTCAATAATTTGAGAGGGATAAAATGACAAAAATAGGTTTTATTGGATTAGGTACTATGGGGGGTCCAATGGCAGCAAATATTATAAAAGGAGGGCATGAAGTAAAAGGCTTCGACATTAGTGAAAAACTTATAAATGATCATGTAATGAATGATGGCATTGCAGCTAATTCTCCCTCTGATGCAGCTATTGATTGTGATTTTCTCTTTACAATGTTGCCGAACTCAGAACATGTTAAACAAGTTTTATTCGACAAAAATGGTGCAGCCGAAACTTTAAAGAATAGTGCAATAGTCATTGATATGTCAACAATACACCCTCTAGAAACAGATGATATAAGGTCAAAATTAAATGATAATAATGTTTCAATGATAGACTGCCCAATAGGCCGAACATCTGTCGAGGCGAGATTAGGAAAGTCGCTTTTAATGTTAGGCGGCGAAAAAAATGATATTATTAAGGCCACTCCTATACTGAACTTAATTGGTGATACTTTAAAAGATTGTGGTGGCCCAGGAATGGGCTCTAGAATGAAGATTGTGAATAATTATATGACCACCGTTTTGAACGTTTTGAGTGGTGAGGCTCTAACACTTGCACGTGCAGTAGGATTAGATCAAGAGACATGTATAGATGTTTTGAGTGGAACAGCTGCAGTAAAAAGTCACATAACAACCACCTATCCAACTAAGGTGTTAAATAATGACGTTACCCCTGCTTTTATGGTAAAATTGGCACTAAAAGACCTAGGTATTGCAGTTGACCTTGGTGAAAAAGTAAACACTGATTTGGATCTTGGAAGAGCATCAATTGAAACTTATAAACATGCTATAAAAGAGGGCCGAGAAGAACAGGACTGGACTTCGATATTTCTAAGTCTTCAAAACAGGGCAGGGCTATCACTTCCAGATAGTATTAAAAAATAAATTCTACATAAAATCTGTTCCATAAAATGAAAAAAACAAAATATAAAAAAGTTTTTTCTATGACTGGAGAATTGTGTCTTAGAAACTATACTGTAAAAGACATAATTGATTTAAAAGGTGATAGACAATTAACTCAAACATTACCTTTTACATCAAATGAAGCAAAAGCTGCGGAGGATGCTGGAATTGACCTAATTAATACTAGGTTTAATTATTTCAAACAAGAAACAGCTATTGAAATAAGAAAGTCTGCTTCAAAAACCTTCATGAGTTTTGTAATTCCTTTATTGAGTGTTCCAACAAAAGATGATGCTCTTAAGCATTCATATAAAGCAATGGAACTAGGAGCTGACGGAATAATTTTTCAGGGTAGCCTTAATCATATAGAAGCTTTGTCAAATGCTGGAATTCCTGTTCAGGGTCATATTGGTTTGGTACCTAGAAAAAGTACATGGACTGGAGGAATAAGAGCTGTGGGTAAAACATTAGATGAGGCAAAAGCTCTTTTTCAAAATTTAAAAGATTTGGAAAATGCTGGAGCTTGGGCTGTTGAATGTGAAGTTATTCCATCAAGGTTAATGAGAGAATTATCAAGCAGAACATCATTAGTTACCATATCTATTGGATCTGGTAATGGTGGTGACGTTCAGTTTTTATTTGCAGAAGATATTTTGGGAGCTTCCGAAGGTCCATTTCCAAGGCATTCAAAACAATACTGTAATCTATTTAAAGAATCCCAACGAATTCAAAAAATGAGAGTTAACGCTTTTAAGGACTTTATAGATGATGTCAATAGTGACAATTTTCCCTCTAATAATTTTGAAGTAGAAGTCACAGAAGAATTTGTAGAAAGATTTTGTAATTATTTAGACAAAACTTAAATACTTGATTTTTGTGTAATAAATTTTGATTGCAAATAGGCTTCTAAACCCTCTGTTCCAAGCTCTTTACCGTAACCTGAATCTTTAATACCACCGAAGGGAACTTCTACAACTGGCATCCATGGTTGATTCACTGAAACAATGCCACTTTCAATAGAGGCACTAATTTTTTCTGCAGTTTTTGCAGAATTAGTAAAAGCAAATGCAGCTAAACCATAGGGTAATCTGTTAGCTTCTTCTACAACTTCATCAAAACTTTTAAATGGTGCAATTGGTGCTAACGGTCCAAAAGGTTCTTCATTCATCATCTTTGCATCAATTGGAACATCAGTTAATACTGTCGGTTCAAAAAAGTAACCTTTATTGCCTTTTCTTTTGCCGCCAGTTTTAATTTTTGCACCCTTATCAACAGCATCTGAAACAAATCTTTCCATAGCATCCAATCTTCGATCATGTGCTAATGGTCCCATTGTTGTTTTTGGATCTAGTCCATCACCAACGACTTGAGACTCAGAAACTTTTACAAAGCCTTCAACAAATTTTTCATATAAACTTTCATGAACCAGAAACCTAGTTGGTGAAACNCATACTTGTCCCGCATTTCTNTATTTATTATTNGCTATCATTTGAACTGCATTTTCTACATTTGCATCATCAAATATAATTGCTGGTGCATGCCCTCCCAATTCCATTGTAACCAACTTCATATGCAAACCTGCCATTGACGCTAATAATTTGCCAACAGCTGTCGACCCAGTAAAAGAAATTTTTCTAATAACAGGGTGTGGAATTAAATATTCAGAAATTTCAGAAGGTATTCCAAAAACAAGATTAATAACACCTTCAGGNACACCAGCATCAGCATAGGCTCTAACAAGTTCTGCACAGCTAGCGGGAGTTTCTTCTGGTCCTTTAATAATTATAGAACANCCCGCAGCAACTGCTCCTCCAATTTTTCTTACAGCTTGGTTAATTGGAAAGTTCCATGGAGAAAATCCTGCTACTGGCCCTACAGGCTCTTTTACAACCATTTGGTAAACATCTGTCGATCTTGATGGTATTAATCGTCCATATGCTCTCCTAGCCTCTTCGGCTAACCAATCTGTTATATCTGCCCCTAAATTAACCTCTGCAAGAGATTCACCTATTGGTTTTCCATGTTCAATAGTCATTATCCTAGCAATTTCATTAGATCTTTGCCTAATAATCTCGGCTGCTTTTCTTAAAATTTTATAACGGTCAAAACTATTAACATTTTTCCATTTTTGAAATGATAAGTTTGCTGCTTCCAGCGCTTCATCCAAATCTTCTTTTCTTGCATGTGCCATCTGACCAATGACGCTCTCTGTTGCTGGATTAATGACGTCTATTGTCTCTTTAGCAACTGCATCTTTCCAATGACCATTAATAAATAACTGAGTATTAGGGTATGAGGTATCCATCAAATTTTCTCCATCTTTAATGATTTCTATAATAAAAGTATTATTAACTTTTACAAATTAATTTAATTAAATGACGCAATAAAAGTTGATATCGCTATTAAAGCTAAAAGTAACAAGGCTATTCTTTTGAACACTTTTTTTCCTCTTGAACTATAAAATTTAGATCCAATAAAAGTTGTCAAAATATAAACAGGAGATGCTAAGAAACCTATGATAACTAGTTCTATCGTCATTAGTTTGTAAAAAAGTTGGGAGGCTATTGAAAAAAATACAATCCCAGCCATCAACAATAAAATATTAGATCTTGAAATATCTGGACTATCACCCCGAGCTAGTAATATGGTAACGATGGGTGGTCCACCCATTCCAGCTATACCTTGAACTAACCCCCCAGCTGATCCACTGGCAATCATTGTTTTTAAGCCAATTTTTTGTTTAAAACTCCATCCATAGGAAAGCATCCCAATTAAAAGTAAAACTATTATTGAAATGGTCCTTCTAATAATTTGAGGATCAAGTAATACTACTAAATACATGCCTAATGGAATGGTTATTGCCATTGCAATAAACATTGGAAACATATCATTTTTTTGGCTGTGTTTTAAAGCATTTGGCATTAAAAATAATGTGCTAGGAATCTCCATTATAATATGAATAACCAATGCCTCTATTGGGGAGTAGATAAATGCCAAAATAGGAATAGTTAAAAGAGCTGGTCCAAACCCCATAAACCCTCTTAAAATTCCACCTACACTTATAACCAAAATTGTNAGAATAAGTAAATTTTGGTCAGGCAAATTTATTGAATAAAATTCCAAAACTTAGATTTAAATTGTTTATTTTATATTATAAATATTTTTTCCAGTTGTGTTGTTCTTTGAAGCCTAAAACATCTTTTATTTTTTTATTTGAAAATAAAGCTTCATCATCATTTAGTTCTTTTTTAATTTTAATGTTTTTATAAAATCTACTTATAATTTCGTCATTAGATATATTTACTGAATTATTGTCATTACCAACATTAAACACTTCATAGCCCAGTCCATCTTTTTTGAGACAAAGATCAACAACTTGTCCTAAATCTCTCGCATCAATATAATTGAAAATATTTCGTAACCTTTGGCTGGGTTCTTCAAAAAATTTTTGAAATCTATGGTACTCATTAGGCTCTATCACATTTCCTATCCTTAAAGAATAAATATCAAACCCTGATCTTAATTGAAATGATGCAGCTGTTTGTTCATTTATAACTTTTGATAATCCATAACTATCCATAGGGTTGGTGGGGTGAGTTTCATCAACAGGAAGCCAATTTGGGTCAAGATTTCCATTTGCAAAACAAACTCCATATGTTGTTTCTGATGATGCAATAATTATTTTTTTTATTCCGAGCTTTACTGCTGCTTCTATGACATTATATGTTCCGATAACATTTACACGAAAAGTTTCCTCGTCAGATTTTATGAGTATTCTTGGAATAGCGGCGAAATGAACTACAGCATCGAATTTATTTTCATTGGGGCTATCTTTNAGCTCATTTATATTAAGATAACTGGTCAAACTATTAAATACTTGACCTGAGTCTGTAATATCTACAATTAAATTATTTATACCCTCAATTTCTAAGGGCTTAAGGTCAATATTTAAAATTTTATGTCCAGAATTAATCAGATAATTAATTGCGTGCTTACCAGCTTTTCCTGAACCACCTGTAAATGCTACTCTCATATAATCTAACCTACAATTAATTTAGAAAATTATTTAATATATTTTTAAGTAAAGTAGAAATATTGTTTTTAAAGTTATTGTAAGGCAAACTACCACAGAAAGTTATTGATCCTACACTGAAAACTTTACCTCCTTTATCATTTTGAAAATAAACCATATCTGCTCGTAATAATGATTCTAATGGGTCTCCTGGTAAAGTAGTAATATGTGTGAGATGTTCTTCAGGTACTAGAACATAATCATTATCATGGCCTTCTGACGAAGCTAAAATATTACAGTTTTCTGGTGTGCCAAGAAATTTATCAGCTCTATCTAATTCAAACCCTGCAGCACCACCACCACTAAAACCAAAATTACCTATCTTATTTTCTTTTATTCCATGAAAAATCCATTCAAGATTTTTATCATAGTTTTTTCTTATGAAGTAAGAACCTGTAAATTGACCTTGGGCGCTAAAACCAACCCCAGTTAATTTTTGTGGTGGAATGCCATTTCGTCTCCAAAGACCGCCATAGCTTCCATCAAAAGCATTATAATATTCACCAGGTTCAGATGCCCATGCTCTAATTCCATCTTCTGCTCTACGAATTTCTACGATTTTACTATTTTCTTTGTTTAAGCATACTTTCCAGTAAAAGCCATTACCACCAAGATAAATTAAATTTCCTCCATTTTCTTTGAACTTATGAAAGGAGTTTAAAGTTTCTTTAGTATGATATTCAGGATGTGTCGTAGTCATAACAGTTTTATATCTTTTTAAGGAGTCAAACTGTTCATTATGTATTTCTTCATCTGTCAAAATATCAAATTTTATATTTTCAAAATTTAACCAACTTATCAAATGGCTATCAGCTTGAAAATGCCTTAATCCAGAACAAGTTGAAGCACCAAAAGTTAAGTATCCAACTTTAAGATTTAAAAGAGGTCTTAAATAAGATGCGTGGCATATACCACTTCCATCAGAATGAAAATTGTAAGTGGAAAGACCATAATGTTTAAAATTTGCAGGATTATGTGGATATGCATTCCACTTATTTATTTTTTCTTCCCATGAATTCTTATAATCTGGTCGGGCATGATTTCCATAAACTGTGTAGGTAAATGTTGGTATTATAACACACAAGTCTGAGTGAGTTTCATTCTTTGGGGGGCATACGAAAAATGGAATATTATCTTCGAAGTTTTCGCATTTTAATCTCATGACATAAATTCCACTTGGCATATCTTCTGGAACCACAAAATCAAAATCATTTTCCCATTCAAAATCATAAATATCATCTTCATGGAAATGAATAGCTCTATAATGCTGAGGGCAGTATTTCCAGGACATTTCAGATCCATCCCACTCTGATCCAGTTACTCCTCTAGTTGGATAATTGATAATTTTTAAATCATATTGATCAGTGAGTTTTTCTCTAACCAAAGATGATGGTATTTGATCTGAAAAATCCCATTCTAGAAATTTTTCGAATTTCCTCTCTGTTGATAAAGTGGAAATTTCTGGGTCTTCTATTTTGCCATTAAAAAAGTTTTCAATCTTGTTGTCTTTTTCTTTCGCCGATATGACTAAATTACTAACTATATTTTTTTTAATAGGCACTTCAATATCAATTTTTCTGGAGAGCTCGGCATTGCTCTCATCAATGTAATTTTGAAGAAGTTTCAAAGTGTTTTCAAGGTAGTCTAACTCTAATTCAGCTTTAATCCATTTTCTTGTTTTAATTGGTTTTGAGATAGAAATTTTCTTATCTAAATAACTGCAAGAAAGTTGATAATTTTCATTTATATATATAGATAAATGTCCAATTGAAATTAGTGTCTGTGATTTGTTATTTTTAAGTGTGCTGAAAAAATTTATACTGATTTTTAATCCATTTTCTACATCAANGTTTAATTGTTTCTGGGAACGTGCATATGAACCAGGAAAATGTTTTTGTACTCTTGATTTTATTAATCTTGAAGAAAAATAGTTATCTACCTTTTCTTCTTTTATTCCAATCCCTTCTGGATTTGGATCTGCTGAAATAGACCTATATAAATCTACCAAATAATCAGATTTAAGTTCTGATGATACTTTGAAACTTATTGTCTCTTTCGGCCTTACAGATAATCTGTTTGCATATCCAACTAAGGGTATATTTTTATTTTCTTCAGTCAATTGATTGCCTCAGATAAAATTATAAAGTTGGTCCAGGAAGACCTTCAATATTCACATCAATAATTGTAGTTTCTTTTGATGAAAAAACTGCTTTAATTATTTTTTTTAGTTCTTTTATTGAACTCACTTTAAATCCCTTGCATCCTAAACCAGATGCTACATTGGCATAATTAGTTTCCTCATCTAGCATGCAATACTTCGCTCTTTCTGCTCCATAATCTTTAATTTGTATTTCTACTTCAGCACCCCATCTTTGATCATTACCAATTATATATATGATAGGAAGTTTATACCTTCGTGCGGTTTCCCAGTCTGCTATTTGGAAACCTGCAGTCCCGTCACCAAGAAAACAAACCACAATTGCATCTGGGTTTGCAAAGGATGCACCTATTGCTTGGGGTATTGAGCCACCTATTGCCCCTGAAGGTCCATTTGTAATGGCTTTTGACTTTGGAATAATTGATTGTGCCCACTGACCAAATTCACCACCATCTGAAATATATATTACATTTGAAAAATTTTCTGCTTCCGATACAACAGAATTGCATAACTCATAAGGGGTAATTTTATTTATAGATTTGGGTTTTTCAGGTCTTTGCGTTGATAAAAATTTAATCCGATTGATCCATGTTGTGTAATCATTTAAAAAATTCATCTCAGNTAGCTTTGATAAAAGTTGTGAGGGATTAGCTTTTACCTCAAGTAATAATCTCTCTTTTAAAATTTTTTTTGCGTGATTGATTGGACCGTTCTCATAATCAACAAAAATAAATTTATCTGATGAAANTCTCTCTTTTGAACCATATCCNAGTGTGAAGTCTATNTCTTTATTTATTGTTATAATAAGATCAGCCTCTGTAAGGATTGTCTTTAAATTTCCTAATGATGGGTCATTACTTCCCCTTGGGCTACTCATATTTATTATTGGTAACTTAATAAATTTATTAAGTTTTTGGTACAAAATTTTATTCCTTGCTTCAGATAGAGATGGGCCTGTGATAACCAAAGGAGTTTCACTTGCATTAATTATATCATTAATTTTTTTTAGAGTTGATGAAGCTAATTGAGGATCAGTTTTTTTATCTTTAGTAGAAATAGAAGTGTTATTCTTAGAAATTGTTTCATTTAAGATATCAAATGGTAAAGACAAATGAACAGGCCCAGGTCTACCCGATCTTGCTAAATCAATTGCTTCATAAATATTATTTTCTATTTCATTTAATTGATTAATTTTCTTACTTTTCTTTACAAGTTCTCTAATTATTTCATACTGGTTCAACTCTTGAAATGCCATTAGTCCATCTTGNGATAACGGACTNTCACCAGATAAAAGTAAAATTGGCGATTGATTTGCTTTTATAGCATAAAGCGGGCCTAGCGCGTTAGTAAAACCAGGAGCTGCAGTAACTAATGATATCCCTATTTTTCCAGAAGTTTGAGCATAACCATCAGCCATAAAGACCGCAGCAGCTTCATGCCTGCAATGAATGATGTCTATTTTTTTATCAATCACAGCATCATAGACTGGCATAATTTGGTTGCCTGAAAGAGAGAAAATTTTATCTATTCCAGCTTTTAAAAGTGTATTAACAATAAGGTGTGATGTTTTCATTAATTGTTTGCTTATTTTGGAATATCGCCTTTAATGGTAACTCTTCTTCCTTTCCTTTCATTNGGCCAATAGTCCCAAATTGCTCTATGCATCGCGCATCTATTATCCCAAAAGGCCANATCATTTAAAGACCATCGGTATCTTATTTGATAGTTAACATGCTCACAGTGGTTGAATAAAAAATTTAAAATAGAAGANCTCTCTTCTTTGCTCATTCCATCAATGCCTGTTGTAAAAGTTCTATTAACGTATATAGCCTTTTTACCTGTTTTGGGATGTGTTCTGATTAAAGGATGCTTTGCAGTAGGAGTTTCAATTTTATCCTCACTTACACCTCTATCGCTATATCTTCCTTTGTATATATGTTCAGATTCATGAATGGCTATTAGTCCGTCTAGTATTTCTTTATATTTATTACTTAATTCATCATAAGCAGCATACATATTTGAAAACATAGTATCGCCACCTGTTTCAGGTAATATATGCAATTGTAACATGGTTCCGAGAGGAGGTTCTTTGTCACAAGATACATCAGAGTGCCAAAATTCCCCATTTGCTATTTTGCTATCTTTGTGTGCGTGAATTTCAAAAATTTCTGGATACCCTTCCATGGTTGGTGCAGCAGGATGACTATGAAGTTCTCCAAACTTCTTACCAAATTCAATATGCAACTCAGGTGGTATTTCTTTTTGATCTTTGAAAAATAATACTTGGTAATCTAGAAATGCTTGATTTATATCATTAAATTGTGCATCACTAATTTTTTGAGACAAATCTACACCAGTAATTATTGCTCCAAGTGTAGGAGAAAATTTCTCAATTTTAATACCGGAAGGTCTTTCAATCATAAACTATATCCTATCTATAAAATTAAAAATGCTATAATTGTTAATCCGTTGAGATCAATTATTATGAATTATCTCACATAATATTTACTATAATCTATAATAGGAAAATGGAAATAATTTCTTTAGATCATCAATTATATGTTTTAATGGCGGCTGTATTTTTTGTAGCTGGCATAATTCAAGGATTATTTGGCATGGGTTTGCCTGCCATTGGCATTGCTTTATTATCAGTTTTTATCCCTCCATTAGAAGCAATAGGTCTTAATATAATACCAATTTTTTTGGTAAGTTTTTTTCAGGTTTTTCAAACTGGTAATCCAATTCCAATAATCAATAAATATAGAATTTTTGTTATCTCTTCAATAATTGTGGGCTTCCTAATTTCTTTTCTTGTTGTTTTACTGGGTGATCGAGCTTTAATGACAATTTTAGCCACGGTAGTTATTTTATTTAGCTTAAATAATATATTCAGCAAAAGGCTTATAATTTCAGAAATTTTCGACAAACAATGGCAACTATTTTTTGGTATTGTGTCTGGTATTGTAGGAGGATTGACATCTATTTTAGGGGTTGTGGGAGTTCTCTATCTTTCTATGAAAAATTTAAAACCAAACCAATTTGTTGCAGGAAATGGATTATTTATCTTTATTGGTTGTGTATCTGTTGGAACTGGTTATTTACTATCTGGAGTGCTACAATCCTACATGCTTTTGCCTGCATTGTTTGGAACTTTAAGCGCTTTTCTTGGTTTTTATTTAGGTTCTTTTTTAAGGAATTTTTTATCACCGCAAAATTTTTATAAGATAATATGGTTTCTATTTTTGATTACTGGTATAAGGCTGGCAATAACTGCGATATCAAAGTTTTGATTATTTAAGGCGTTTTAATTGAATAGTAAAACTCAAAAATTAATAGATAAAAATCTGCAACAAACNCCCAGAAGAGGATTGGGAATGTTCCTAATGATAATATGTTGCATTACCATAAGTATAGGCCCTCTACTTTTTAGAAACATGGAAAGTGCTGACATTTGGCAGATTAATATTTATAGATCAGTTTCATGGATTTCTGCCTTAATTTTAATTCTTTTTTTTAAATATAGAACGAAAATTTTCAAACAAATTTTTGCTATCGGAAGATGGGGAATTATAGCAGGAGTATTTTTGGGTAGCGCACAAATTTTTTATATGCATGCACTAGATAACACGACTGTAGCAAATGTTCTGTTTATACTAAGTTCAGTTCCATTTGTGACCGCTTTAATAGCTTATTTATTTATCAAAGAAACTATAAAATTACCCACAATTATTATGATGGCATTTGCTGCTGTTGGGATAGTCATCATGGTTTACGAAGGTATCAGCAGTGGCAGCGCATTTGGAAATTTAATGGCAATTCTTACTTTGCTTTGCTTTTCTTGTTTTCCTGTAATTTTGAGAAAAAATAGGCATATCGATATGTTGCCTACATTAATTGTTCCAGCATTAATAATTGGTCTAGTAGGATTTATCATAAAAGGAAATGATATAAACATATCTGATAATGATATTATTTTATCTTTTATTTGGGGTGGAGTGTTAAATGGTTTTGCACATGCAATTTTTATTATTGCAACGCGCCACTTGCTGGCTGCAGAAATTACTTTATTTATGTTGCTTGAATTTACGCTAGGCCCACTTTGGGTTTGGTACTTTGTTGGAGAGGTGCCTGCAATAAATACACTATACGGTGGTGGGATTGTGATGTCTGCTATTGCAATGCTTACATTTTATGAGTTGTGGAAAAGAAAGAAACTTAATAATATTATCAAGGAAATAGGTTGGAATGAAAACACTCATGAAACAACAAAAATGACTGACAATAATTCTACAAATGAAAACTTAACCGATTTAGGTAGTAAATTAGTAAAACAAGATATCAAAATTGATTTAATTAAGGAAAACCAGATAAAAGAGAATATAAAAGTTGAAATAGAAAAACTATTGCTTCCCACATTGAACAAATGGTTTGAAAATGATCTAAAAAAAATGATTAAAAAACATCTTGATGATCAAATTAATGAATTAAAGAAGAATAATTAGTTAAATTGGAATTGAAATTTAAAAAATCGTTTACTCAACAAGAGGCAATACCAATTATGGGTATTGAAAATGCAATTTCTGTAATGAATTCAGGAAAATTGCATAGGTACAATACAGATGAAGGTGAAATTTCAATTACAAGTCAACTTGAGGTTTTGTTCTCTAAATGGCAGGGGGCTAAATATTGCCTAGCATGCACTTCTGGAGGAGTTGCAATACAACTTGCTTTGCGCTCATCTGGTGTTAAGCCAGGTGATAAAGTTCTTGCAAATGCTTTTACACTTGCGCCTGTACCTGGAGCTATTGAAAATGTTGGAGCTAAAGCTGTACTGATAGATATTAATGATAATTTTCATATAGACCTTAATGATTTAGAATTAAAAGCCAAGTCTTCAGGGTCAAAGTTTCTACTTCTGTCTCATATGCGAGGTCATATGACTAATATGAATAAACTTGTAAACCTTTGTAATTCACTCAATATTAAAATAATTGAAGACTGCGCTCATACTATGGGAGCAAAGTGGGCCGGTAAACGATCAGGCAACTTTGGGGTGGTCTCAGCNTTTTCTACTCAAACATATAAACATATAAATTCTGGTGAGGGGGGGTTTCTTACAACTGATGATGATGAAATTATTGCAAAAGCAATAATTCATTCTGGATCATACATGCTATACGGAAGGCACGCTTCTTCTCCTAGTGAAAATATTTTTGATCAAGTTAAACTAGAAACAGCAAATTTTTCTGGCAGGATGGATAACCTCAGGTCTTCTGTTCTTATTCCACAATTAGAAGAATTAGATAAAAAAGTTACACAATGGAATAAATTATATAACGTATTAAACGATAATCTAAAAAAACAAAATGGTATTTTTTTCCCTAATAGAGATAGTGATGAATATTTCGTTGGTTCATCAATTCAATTTAGAATTGATAGTCTAAATAATGAACAAATAAAGTCTTTTATAAATAATTGTAAAGCTCGTGGTGTTGAATTAAAATGGTTTGGTGATGAAAAGCCTGTAGCTTATACAAGCCGTTATGATAGTTGGAAATATTTAGATAATATTCCGAGACTAGCAAACACACTTAGAATTTTAGCTAAAACCTTTGATATGAGGATACCACTTACATTCACTGTTCAAGACTGTAATATTATTTCCAAAATAATTATTGAAGAGCTTCAAAAAGTCCAAAATTAGATATCAGTTAAAGAGGCTACCTTATGCTTTCTTCCATTCTTAGAATTGTTTCCATTGGTGCATCATTTTCATTGATAAGCCTCATCATTTCTTTATTTAATCTATCAAAAATAGATCGATCTGTTATTGGTTTTGTTTGTCCAGGATCAGATAAAACATCATAAATAACACTTTGTGTATCTTCCATTTTTTCTGGAAAATGAAATGAATGTGTTTTTGTACCAGCTTTTGATTTATGAGCCACTCTTAAAACAGGCAACTCTTTTGTGAAATCAAAAGGTCCAGCAAGGCTTGCGCTTTTTAGTTCTTCAACAGTAAATAATTTTGTCATGTGGGTTGGCATCAAAGTATATTGATATAAGTCTTGGTTGAGCATATCTTTTGGATAACAAAAATAAGTATACTTGCCATCAACTATATTAATTCCACCTCCCCAATAACCAAACATTCCAGCACTTCGAACAGGTTTATCATCATTTAAAATTTTGATTAATGAATATCCTTGTACTTCAGGTGGTTCTTTGACTCCATACAAGTCTAAAATAGTTGGCATTAAGTCGATTGTTTGTGTTAAGCTTGTTCTTCTTTGTCCAGAAGTGTGTTTATGATCAGGATGAAAAAAGAATAATGGTATGTGAGAAATTTCTTCATATAAAGGCATCCTATTTTTTGCCCACCAATCGTGTTCTCCCAAGAGAAATCCATGATCAGTCCCAACTATAAGTGCTGTATCTTTCCACAAATTGTTTTCATCAAAGTAGTCTAAAAGCTTTCCAAGCAACTCATCACAAAGAGATAATAAGGCCATATAATTTGCTCTAATTTCATCAATGTGTTCTTGATCTTCTGTAACTCTGTTATATCTAGGCCAGTCTAAAATTGGACCTTTATAATTTGTTTTAAATTTTTCCTTTAATCTTTCGGGTGCAAAAAATGGTTCATGAGGGTCGAATGTTTCTATCTGTAAAAACCAATTGTCAGCATTTTTGTTTAAATCTAAAAATTCAATAGCGCTTTTAAAACACTGGACAGATGGGAATTCATCTTCATTATTAATGAATTCTCTATTTATCATATAATTATATGGATTTTGCATTGACTCAATATCATTCTGACTTGGGTGATACTTTTCTCTTATTCTATCAATTGGTGAATCAAGTAAAACTTTCCAAGGATCTGATTCTTGTCCTCTTATAAACTCATGTGAACTATATCTTGTATGGTATGTTGCTCCTCCATCTTCCCAATAGTGATAATGGTCAGAAATTAAGTGAGAGTGAACTTTTTTCTTCTTCAGAAGTTCCGGGAAAGAATTATCAAAAGGCTCCATTGGCCCCCATGATCTATGCAAGAATGAATGTCTACCTGTTTGCATATCTCTTCTTGCCGGCATACATGGCATGGATCCTATATAATGTGAGTCAAATGTAACAGCCTTTTCTGATAGTCTTTGAAAATTTGGAGTTTTTAAAATTTTACTACCATATGGCTCTAGCATTAAACGATTAATTGAGTCAAAAAGAACAAAAACAGTTTTCATAAGAGCTCCAGTAAATTAATTTATCTAATAGATAAAAATATTAATGTGCAACTAAATATTTACTAATGGCTTTTAAATTAGGCTCAAAACCTAAGCCTGGAATATCACTTAAAGTTGCAAAGCCACTATTCTTTTCCAAGATATCTCCGACTATATCAGATCTGAGTGGGTTATCATTAATATCGACTTCTAAAATACCTTTACCATTTGAAGCAGATAATAAATGTGCAGATGCAACTAATCCTATCCCACCTCCTAAATAATGTGGACAATAAGTAATTTTATTTTGAATTATATTTTTTATAAGTTTTGAACATTCAGTAAAGCCACCCCATTTAGCAATATCTGGTTGGAGGTAGCCAAAGACTTTATTTTGAAAAAAAGATGAGAATTCTCTGTGGCTATTAAAATTTTCACCTGCTGCTAGGGTAATTTTTGTACTATCTTTTAAATGGATCCACTCCTTTATTTCAGAATTTGCTGGTATTGGTTCTTCNAGCCAANATAAATTTAAATCCTCTAATAGTCTACAAGCTTCAATAGCTTCATGTAAATTCCAAGCTTGGTTTGCATCTACCATTAAAGATGATTTTTCAGGTAATATATTCTTTATTTCTTTTATATTTCCTAAATCCTTTTTTAGTCCAAACCCAATTTTAAGTTTAAAGGATGAATAGCCTTTTTTTATTGCATCTTTAACAGTTACTTCAGGTTCAGTTGGGTTTATGCCACTTGCATAACAAGGAATTATATTTTTATTTCCGCCAAACTTCTTCCATAAAGAAATATTTTCAACTTTCCCAATCAAGTCATGAATGGCAATATCAATTCCTGCAATACATTGAGCAATTGGTCCAGGCTCTCCAGACTGAATTGATAAAATTTTTGTTTTCGACACTAAGTATTCGTATGTTTTCTCAGGAGTAATAATGTTAAAATTTGCGAGTAAAGGTTTAAATATATTATCGATTAATTTTGCTCTATGCTCGGCTCCAGTCAATGGGAAGTTACACCATACTTCTCCCCAACCATACATGCCATTGTTATCTGTTATTTTTAAAATTAACATTGGCCTATTGTCCATTACACCAAACGAAGTAATTACTGGTTTGGATAATGGGTAGCGGTAAACAAAGCTCTCAATATTTTTGATTGTCGTCAATCACTCAACTCATTATATATTTATTAAGTATAAATTTAATAAAATTTGATAATAATTAAATATAAATTAAATTATTAATAATTTAAATTTACCATTTAAACATCAAAGGATGCAAAAATCTATGGCATTATTTAATTGGGCAGATCCATTTCTTATTGATAAGCAGCTTTCTTCAGAAGAGAAGATGATAATGGAGACTGCTAGGAAATATTCTGAGGAAAAGTTATTACCAAGAATAAAAGAAGCTTGGAAAAATGAAAATACAGACCCATCAATTTTTAAGGAAATGGGAGAATTAGGTTTATTAGGTGCTACAATTTCAGAAGAATATGGAGGTATTGGTGCCAATTATGTTTCTTATGGATTAATAGCAAGGGAAATTGAAAGAATTGACTCTAGTTATAGATCAATGATGTCTGTTCAGTCTAGTTTGGTAATGCACCCAATTTTTGCATTTGGAAGCAATGAACAAAAAAGAAAATACCTTCCTAAATTAGCAACTGGAGATTATATCGGTTGTTTTGGCCTAACAGAAGCTAATGCAGGTTCAGATCCAGGCTCAATGACAACTTTTGCAAAGAAAGAAGGTGATGGATACATTTTGAATGGTTCTAAAATGTGGATTTCCAATAGTCCAATCGCAGATGTATTTATTGTCTGGGCAAAATCAGAGGAACACGAGAATAAAATAAAGGGCTTTATCCTAGAAAAAGGAGTTAAGGGTTTAAGCGCTCCCAAGATTAATGGCAAAATGAGCCTTAGGGCATCAGTAACTGGTGAGATAATCTTAGAAAATGTTTTTGTCCCAAAGGAACANTTATTAGATGGAGTTTCGGGTTTAAAAGGACCTTTTGAATGTTTGAATAGAGCCAGATATGGAATAAGTTGGGGAGTAATGGGTGCTGCAGAGTTTTGTTGGAAAGCTAGTTTAGATTATGGGTTAAATAGGAAGCAATTCGGTAGGCCATTAGCCCAAACTCAATTATGGCAGAAAAAATTAGTNGATATGCAAACTGAAATTGCTCTGGGACTTCAGGCAAGTTTGAGAGTTGGTAGGATTTTTGATGAGGATCAAATTGCTCCTGAGATGATCTCCATAGTTAAAAGAAATAATTGTGGTAAAGCACTAGAAATATCAAGGCAGGCTCGTGACCTTCATGGTGGAAACGGAATTATGGAGGATTACCATGTAATGAGGCATATGTGTAATTTGGAGACTGTTAACACATATGAGGGAACTCATGATGTTCATGCCTTAATTTTAGGTAGAGCCCAGACTGGCTTACAAGCTTTTTTCTAATGAAATATCCTTTGGAAGGGATAAAAGTTGTCGAACTTGCAAGAGTGTTAGCTGGACCTTGGGTAGGACAAGTTTTATCTGATTTAGGTGCAGAAGTCATTAAAATTGAAAGCCCAGAAGGTGACGAAACGAGAAAATGGGGTCCACCTTTTGTTCAAGGAGAAAGTGGAGATTTAGATTCTGCTTATTTTCAATCTTGTAATCGTGGGAAGAGATCAATTGTTTTAGACTTTAAAGATGAAGAAGATCTAAATGTGGCTAATAAGCTTATAAAGAAAAGTGATGTTCTAATCGAAAATTTTAAAGTTGGTGGACTAAAAAAATATAAACTTGATTATGCATCTGTTTCAAAATTAAATCCAAAATTAATCTATTGTTCAATTACAGGTTTTGGGCAAACAGGGCCATATGCTGAAAGGTTAGGATATGATTTTATTATTCAGGCTTTATCAGGCATTATGGATTTAACTGGCGAACCTAATAATGAACCCCAGAAAATGGGTGTTGCATTTGCTGATATTTTTACAGGTCTTTATGGAGTTATTGCAATACAATCTGCTCTGNCAATGAGGGAGAAAAATAATAAAGGACAACATATTGANCTTTCGCTTATGGATAGCATGGTTGCAGTTTTAGCAAATCAAGCATCCAACTATTTCGTCTCTGGATCACCTCCAAAAAGAATGGGTAATAAACACCCAAATATTGTGCCTTATCAAGTATTNCCAACAAAAGATGGGTANTTAATCATCGCAGTTGGTAACAATGATCAATTTGAAAGACTTTGNAANGCTTTAGAGTTAAATGATTTANATATTTNAAGTAAGTATAGTGACAATCAAAAAAGAGTCCAAAATAGAGAAGAGTTAGTTGATATTATAAGTTCTCAAACTAAAAAATATTCAAAAAATGATTTAAAAAATTTACTTGAATTATCAAAAGTTCCAGTTGGAACAGTAAATAATTTAGAAGAAGTTTTCAGCGATCCACATGTGATTGCCAGAAATTTAAAAATTAACATGAAGCATAAAAATGCAAAAACAAGTTACACAGAAAGTGTCCGTACTCCAATAATATTTTCAGATACAAAGTTAAATTATTCTAGAGGTGTGCCTACATTGGGTGAGCATTCAGATGAGATATTAAAAGAATTAGATGATGATTAATTATTATATCTTTTTACTTTTCAGTTTTGTTATCAAAACCNCCAAAGTTTTTGAATAGATTAGGATCAGCAAAAATATTATTATAATCATTGGTTCCACCCAAAGTGCCTCCTTTAAGTGTATTTTCATCAACAGTATTAACGTTTTGCTGGAGTAATTTTAATTGGTCTGAAAATTTTGATTTTTTAGCTGTTTCAGCTGCTTTTACACATTCATTTCCATACAAACCATTTTTAGCTAATTCGTTTAATCCAAAACCTCCTAAAACAATTATCAATAAAAATAAAAATATTGACCGAGGTAATTTAAAGGTTTTTTTATTATCTTTTTTTAGTCTGCTATCATTTGTTTCCTCAAACAATAATCTATTTTGTCTTTCTTCTTTCTTTTTATCTTCTCTCCTTCTTATGACTTCATAGGCAATTGCCAAAATTAGAGTTAATAAAATAATTACAAGTGCTAAAGCACTAATAGCCGGACTGATNCCAAGTCGAACCTTTGAAGCTATAACAGTAGTTAGTGTTTGATCTGACAGAATGCTAAAAACAGTAGTGTTATAATTCTCAAAAGAAGCTAAGAAAGCAATAACTGCTGAAGAAGCAATAGCTGGCATTAAGTAAGGAATTAGTATTTTAAAAAATACTTGTGTTTGTGTCGCACCCAGATCTAGTGCTGCCTCCTCTTGAGTTTGATCAAATCTTTGTAATCTAGCAACAAATATAAGAAAGCAGTATGTTGAAATAAAACATGTTTGACCAAGAATTGTTAGAAAAATTCCATTACGCCCCAAATCAGATATAAAACCCTCTCCCCCGATCGTCGCTATTCTATCCCAAAGCACAACGGTAGAAATACCTATAATAACTCCAGGAAATAGAACTGGCATAATCGATATAGAGTAAAAAATTGTTCTTAATCTGCTGTGTACTTGAGTTAAAACTATTGATGCAGCAAGTCCAATAGGTACTGACAAAATGACAACACCAATGCCAATAATGAGACTTGAAATAAAACCATCATGAAGCCTCCAGTCAGTCGCAAGACCAGCAAGCTTTTGTCCATCATAAGCAATTTTGCCTTCATTAAACCATCTCCAGCTAAAACATTCCCAAGGAGTAATTGAAGGAAACTCAGCAGAGTTAAAAGCTGTTACACTCATTATTAGAAGTGGGCCAAATAAATATGTGAAAAATATAAAAATATATATTCCTAGTAAGGCATTCATTAAATGACCAGACTTCATCTGATTATCTCACCTATTTTAACTTTGAATATTCTCATCATTAGCAATACAAATGTTACCGAAATTGTTAGCAATAAAATTGAGTATGCTGAGCCTCTAGACCAATTATCATTCATATTAAACCATTGATAAATAAGCTGAGTAAACCAGTAAGTATTAGGACTACTTAAGACTACTGGAGTGGCTAATGCCCCAGCCGTAAGCATAAAAACCATCGTACAACCAGATGCAATTCCAGCTTTTGCGTGGGGGATAACAATTCTCCAATGTGTCCTAATTGTAGATGATCCTAGGTCTTTTGCAGCTTCAAGTTGATTAGAATCTAAACTTTCAATTGCATTATATAAAGGGAATATCATTAGTAAGATATATGCATAGGTAAGACCTGTATATAATGCAACATCTTGAGCAATAAAGTTAATACCTGTATCTATTAAGCCTGTACCTAATAGGACATTATTTATTACTCCTTCTCCTGCAAATAAAATCCTTAATGCAAATGAGCGTAACAGCTCATTGATCCAAAANGGAATTATAAGGGATATAATTAGTAAGCGAGAAGTACCTGGGCTGGCTACTTTTGCCATATAAAAGGCTATAGGATAACAAAAACAAAGATTGATTACTGTTACCAAAATAGCTGTAAATATGGTATTAAAAAATACTCCAATATCAACATAATTAAATTTATCCTGGCTCGTTTCAGAACCAAAAATAAAATGTTTATAATGTACTAAAGTATGCACATCATCAGGACCACCTCTTAGCAATGGCGGTAAATTCGGCCTGAAGGATAAATCCAACATATATAATTGAGGAATTATAATTAAAAATACTATCCAAAATAATATTGAAATCAAAAAATAAGTTGAAATAAAAGGGCCGTTTTTATCAAAAAAATATTTCATTCTATTTACTTTAATCGACTGCTAATGGACCACTTGGAAGAACGACTGCTTTACTAGAAGAGAAAGTTAAATCAACTTCTTTATTTAAAGAAAGATTACTCGTATCAACTGCATTTGGAACACTAAATCTGACATCCATTTTTGAGTTAAGATTTAAGTATATATTTTTTAAATTGCCCTCAAACTCTATTGTTTTTAGTTTTGCTGAAAAATTATTTTCAAATTTATTCGACTTATCTCTAATAAAAATTGATTCTGGTCTTATAAATAAAATTACTTCTTGACCCTTTTTGAAGTTATGGTTTTTTTTATTATCACCACCAGCTTTTGCAAAAAAATGTACGCCATCAAAATCTACTTTCACAAAATCTTTTTCAGTAGAAATAACTTTGCAGTGAAAAGCATTATTTTCCCCTACAAAAGTAGCTACAAATGGTGTTTGAGGAAAATTATAGACGTCATTACTTTGTCCAACTTGTTCTAATTCTCCCTCGTTCATAACAGCTACTCTATCAGACATTGTTAGAGCCTCACCTTGATCGTGAGTTATATAAATAAAAGTGATCCCAACACTTTTTTGAATAGCCCTTAGCTCAGTTCTCATTTTTTGACGTAATTTTAAATCTAAAGCAGATAGTGGCTCATCTAAAAGTAAAACTTGTGGCTCTATAGCTAGTGCTCTAGCTATTGCTACTCTTTGTTTTTGTCCTCCTGATAACTCATGAACTTTTTTATCACCTTGGCCAGATAATGCTATAAGTTCTAATAATTCGTCTGCCCTTTTTCTTCTTTCAATTTTATCAACACCTCTTACTTCAAGTGAAAATGCTATATTTTCTGCCACTGACATTAACGGAAATAAAGCAAGGTTTTGAAAAATTAGTGAGGTTGGTCTTTTATTAGGGCCTATGCCTCCCATGTCTTTGCCGCCAATTAAAACTTTTCCTTCTGAAGGATCAAGAAAACCAGATATGGCTCGAAGTATTGTAGTTTTTCCACATCCTGAAGGACCTAAAAAACTAAAAAATTCACCTTCGTTAATCTTCACATTCACATTTTTTGCGGCATAAAAATTTCCAAAAGTAACAGAAATATTTTGAAGTTCGACGTCAGCACTCATAATTTTCCCCCAAAATCACTTTATCAAATATAATTTCAAAAACTATAAAAAAAAAGCGCCCAATATGAGCGCTTTTAATTGAATTTTTAAAACTATCTATGCTGTTTCAAACTTATTAGCATATTCAGCTCTTGCATCTGCATACCATGGTGGTTCAGGTGGCCATGGGTTTAACTTAGATGCTGTATCGCCTGGGTAAACAGCTTGTGAAATTGCCTTAGTTGCATCTGAATAAAAATCAGAAGCACCAATAACAGCTGAATTATAACCAATTTCATTAATAGTCATCCCTCCAACTTCAGGAGTGAAACTATAGTTGATTAATTCATAGGCCTCATCAATATTTTCAGCTTTAGCTGATAATGTAATACCATCAACCCATGCAAGTGCTCCTTCATCTGTTGTTTGATATGCAACAGGNTCNCCAGCTTTCATCATTGATACAATAGGGCCATCCCAAGTTTGTCCAACAACAACACCATCTGAAGTGAAACCTTGTTTTTGTGGGTCTGCACCTGACCAAAACTTAACAAGATTTGCTTTCTTAGAGATNCAATAGTCAGTTATTGTTTGCCAATTCTTCCTCATTGTATCTTCGTCTTTGTAAGATGACCAAAAATCCATTTTTCCTTGGTGATGCATCCAAATACCACATCCAGTCATCATAGAATATGTTCTTCCCATCATGAAAGCACCGTCAATACCAGGATTTGGTTCCCAAATGTCTCCAAAGCTTGGAAGACCATCAGGTGTCCACTTATCAGTTCTCCAAGAAATAGACTCAGTACCCCAAAGTTGTGGTACCCAATGAGAACCTTTTCCTCCAAAGTTCCAGTCTCTTTCTCCAACTGCNACCATTCCAGGGTTAACATTTCCTAGATTTGAAATTTTGTTCATATCAAANGGCGCTAAAACTCCAAGATTTTCCCATTGAAGTGCTCTCATATTCGTTGGGCTAGCAAGATCGTAGCCAGCTCCACCACCAGCTTTCATTTTTGCTATAATTTCACCATTATCACCGATTTTGGTATGATTGACAGTGATTCCTGTTTTTGCTTTAAAATCAGCAATTACAGAATCAGGTAAATATTCACCCCACATTAAAACGTTAACCTGCCCACTGGTAGCAGCAAAAGCATTTTTAACGTATAAAGGAGCCACACTTGCAAAAGCAGTAAGCGCTGCACCTCTTTTAAGGAGTGTTCTTCGGTTAAATGTCTTCACAGCCTTTAGCGTTTGGTGTGAAGAGTTTTTAATTTTACTCATTAGTTCCCTCCATTTCTTAATTTATTTAAGTTTGAACATAACTGTATGAAATTACAATAAAAAACTTATAAAATCTTAAATTATAAATTGTGATATGGTAATGGAATTAATGTTAATTTTGTTATAAATTAAAGATATTTTGAAAAATTTTAATGTAAATATAATTTTTAACTGAAATTTTATGCCCGTAAACATAGAGAAATATCTTCTTACACCTGGTCCATTAACTACATCAAAACTTACAAAAGAAGCAATGTTAAGGGATGTTGGATCTTGGGATAGTGATTTTAAGAAAATTACTTCTGAAATAAGAGAAAAATTAGTCAATATATTAATGCAAACTTCAAATATAAATAAGATTAAAAATTCAGACCCATATATTTCAATACCAATGCAAGGAAGTGGAACTTTTTCTGTAGAGGCAATGTTAGGTACTTTTGTACCAAAAACAAATAAAGCTTTGGTTTTAAGTAATGGTTCTTATGGTAAAAGATGCTCAACAATTTTAAATTATTTAGGAAGAGATAATGATATTATTGATATGGGGGATTTTTTACCTCCTGACCCTCAGCTACTAGAAAAAAAATTAGAGCAAGACCCACATATTAGCCACGTTATTGTAATTCATTGTGAAACTAGTTCAGGTATTTTGAATCCAATAAAAACAATATCAAAAATAGTAAAATCTTTTAATAGGTCATTACTTATTGACAGTATGTCAGCTTTTGGAGCAATTCCAATAGATTGTGCTGAAATTGAATTTGATGCTCTTGTTTCTTCTGCAAATAAATGTATTGAAGGTGTTCCTGGTTTTGGTTTTGTTTTAACTAAAAAATCAGTTTTAGAAAAATCAAAAAATAATAGTCATTCTTTATCTCTTGATCTATATGACCAATGGAAATATATGGAGGAAAAAGGTCAGTGGAGATTTACTCCGCCAACACATACTATTTTAGGTTTTTTATCTGCTTTGAATCAACACGCATCTGAAGGCGGTGTTTTAGGAAGATTAAATCGCTACGAGGCAAATAAAAATATTCTTGTTGAAGGAATGAGAGATTTAGGCTTTGAAACATTGTTATCTGACAAATGGATTTCTCCTATAATTGTATCTTTTTTATATCCAGCTGATGAAAATTTTAATTTTGAAATCTTTTATAATTTAATGAAAAATCAAAATTTTATAATATATCCAGGTAAACTTACCGTTGCTGATACTTTTAGGATAGGTTGTATTGGCCAAATTGATAACAACATAATGAGAAAGGTTTTAAAAGCTGTTAAAGTTTCACTTTCAGAGATGAATGTAAAATCAGCTATTCCTAAAAATTCAATAATTGCTGAAAGGGAAAAATTAAATAGTTTTTAAAAATAATTATTTTAATAAATCTATGAAAAATACATATATAAATATAAATAAAAGACAGTATAAGGTTCCGCTAAAACCTATAGTTGTAATATGTATTGATGGTTGTGATCCTGAATATTTAGATATTGCTCTTCAAAAAAATTGTATACCTACAATTGAAAATTTTATGGAAATTGGTTCTTATAATATTGCTGATTCTGTTATTCCTTCATTTACAAATCCTAATAACATGTCAATTGTAACTGGTTGCCCTCCTTCTGTACACGGTATTTGCGGTAATTATCTTCTAGATCCAGACAGTGGGCAAGAGGTTATGATGAATGACGTAAAGTTTTTGAGAGCGCCGACAATATTTAAAAGTTTTCAAGAAATAAATAAAAAAATTGGAATTATCACAGCAAAAGACAAATTAAGAGCTTTACTTGGGGCGGGTCTTACAATTAATGAATTAAATACAAAGTGTTTTTCATCAGAAAAAGCTAATAGTGCCACACTTGAAACTAATGGTATCGATAATGTAGAAAGATGGTTAAATATGTCAATTCCAGATGTCTATTCCTCAGAACTCTCTGAATTTGTATTTGCTAGTGGCCTTAAATTATTAGAAGAATGGTTTCCTGATGTAATGTATCTTTCAACTACTGATTATATACAACACAAATATGCTCCAGAAGATAAAGAGGCTATAAAATTTTTAACTATGATTGATAATTATTTATCAGAAATAAGTAAATTTGATGTAACTATGGTTATTACTGCAGATCATGGTATGAGCGCAAAGCACAATAAAAATGGAGATCCACAAATTGTTTTTATTCAAGACTTTTTAGATGAAGAATTTGGCACTAATAGCACAAATGTAATTCTTCCGATAACAGATCCATACGTTGTACATCATGGTGCATTAGGTTCCTATGCTACTATTTATTTTAATGAGAAAAGAATATATAACGAAGCTTTTTCAAAATTAAAGTCTTTAAAGGGAATTGATCAGATATGTTCTAAAGATGAGGCAGTAAAGAGGTTTGACCTACCGTCAGATAGAATAGGTGATATTGTTATCACATCAAGTGAGAAAATAACATTAGGTAAAACCAAAAGTTATCATGATCTTAAATCACTTAAAGAACCCTTGAGATCGCATGGGGGTCTTAGCGAGCAAAAAGTACCGTTTATAGTTAATAAACCAATTAATTTAAGTTCGGTTAAGGATTTGAAAAATTATGATGCATTCTTTTATGCATGTGAAGCGTCCTTTAATTAGAGAAGTGAAAATTTTATGAAAAAACAATTTACTATTAGAAATGAAGGAATGCGAATAGCAGGGAAGACAGTTTTCTCTGAAAACGAAATTAGTGTCTTGTATCCTTTTACAGAAGAAATTGTTGGAAGTGTTCCAGCTGCAACAGTAGAAAACGTTCAAAAAGCTTTTTCAATTGCAGCTAATTATAAATCAAAACTATCAAGATATGAACGCCAGCAAATTCTCTTTAAAATTGCAGAAATCATCAAAAAACGAAAAGATGAGTTAGCTCCAATCATTACTTCTGAACTTGGTATTTCGATTAATGACTCTTTGTATGAAATAGGACGTGCCTATGATGTTTATACTCTTGCAGGTCAACTATGCATACAAGATGACGGAGAGATATTTAGTTGTGATTTAACACCGCATGGAAAAGCAAGAAAAATTTTTACAATTAGAGAACCGCTTCGATCTATTTCAGCTATTACACCATTTAATCATCCTTTGAATATGATTTCTCACAAAATAGCACCTGCAATCGCAACAAATAATTGTATAGTAGCTAAACCAACAGAGCTGACACCCTTAACTGCAATTTATCTTGCGGATATAATTTACGAGGCTGGACTTCCACCAGAAATGCTTTCTGTAGTAACTGGGCTTCCAGAAGAAATAGGTAATGAAATTATTACAAATCCAAATATAGAACTAATTACTTTTACAGGTGGGATTCCTGTTGGAAAAATTATTGCAAATAAAGCCGGCTATAAGCGCCAAGTTTTAGAACTTGGTGGGAATGATCCCTTGATAGTTTTAAATGACTTAACTGAAGATGATCTTGATAAAGCAGCTGAGTTAGCTGTAAGTGGAGCTACAAAGAATTCTGGACAAAGATGCACTGCCGTTAAAAGAATTTTGGTGCAAAATAAGGTTGCTGACAAATTAGTGCCTATTATTCTTAAAAAGGCAAAACAAATAAAATTTGGCGATCCCATGAATAATAAAACTGATTTAGGAACAGTCATTAGTAGTAATGCTGCAGAGATATTTGAAAATCGTGTTATAAAATCTGCCGAAGACGGAGCTAATATCTTATATCATCCTGAGAGGAAGGGTGCTCTCCTTCCACCCATAGTTGTTGATAATGTTAACTATAAATCTGAACTCGTTGTAGAAGAAACTTTTGGGCCCATTATTCCAATTGTTAGAGTGCCTGATAATGATGATGAAACTATAAAAATTTCCAACTCTACTAATTACGGTTTATCTGCAGGTGTTTGTTCAAATAATTTTTTTAGAATTCAAAAATATATTTCTGGTTTAGATGTTGGTACAGTAAATATCTGGGAGGTTCCTGGATACAGAATTGAAATGTCTCCTTTTGGGGGTATTAAAGATTCTGGAAATGGTATTAAAGAAGGTGTTCAGGAAGCAATGAAATGCTTTACTAATGTTAAAACTTTTTCATTACCTTGGACGAATTAACGCTCTGAAATTTCTTTAAACTGCCTATTTTTGGGTCCATTATATTCAGTTAGTGGTCGTATCAATATATTTGTTTCAAATTGTTCAATACATTGGGCAACCCACCCTGGCGCTCTACCAATTGAAAAAATAGGAACATATAAATCTTTAGGTATTTTTTGTAGATTGTAGATCGCTCCTGAATAGAAATCCACATTCACATTTAAACCGTGTCTAGAATAAGGCTTCATTTCTAATACAACGTTTTCTAAAATTTTGAACCATTTTGGTTCATTCTTCTCAATGGACAATTGTTTGAGCCCTTCTTTTAAAAAAACTGCTCTAGGATCCTCTTTTCTATAAACTCTGTGACCAAAACCAGTTACAGGTTCTTTGTTTAACCTTTTTGATTTTATATAATTTCTAACATTTTCAGGTTCACCAATTTCCTCAATCATTTTCATAACATCTTCTGCTGCTCCGCCATGTGCTGGTCCAGATAGCGTTGAAATTGCTGTAACAAACGCGTCGTATAATCCTGCCTTTGTTCCTATTGTAACTCTTGCTGCAAATGATGACGCGTTTGAGCCATGTTCAGCATGAAGCATGAAATCTAAATCAGTTAATTTTACNTTTTCTTTCGANGGTTTTTCNCCATTAAGCATATAAAGCCAATTTGCTGAATGATTTAAACTTTGATCTGGTGTTATAGCATCTAGATTATTTCTAATTCTTTCGTGTGCTGCGACAATTACTGGGATTTGGCTAATTAATTTTATTCCATCCTCTATTAAAAAATCTTTATTNTATTTNGANTGNAATTTTATGAGNGANGGCAATGCTGAAATACAACTTCTTAAAACATCCATAGGATGCCCATTCTTTATTAATTCAATAATTTTATAGATTTCCTTTGGAAGGGTTCTATATAATATTAATTTTTTTTGGAAACTATTTAATTCTTTNTGNTTGGGTAAATTTCCATAAATTAAAAGATAACAAACTTCTTCAAAAGTTGAATTTTTTGCCAAATCACTGATTTGATATCCTCTATAGGTTAATCTACCATTCGCACCATCAATATCAGAAATGCCAGATCGTTCAAAATATATACCTTTTAATCCACGGTTTATTTTAATATCTGAACTCATTATGTTATCCTAAAAATAAATAAAGTTAATGAAAATATATGCAAGTATTAGACAAGGCGTTTGATATCGCAAGGAAGAAAAACTATAAAATAGTTTTCCCTGAGAAAGATGACAAAAGAGTTTTTGAAGCTGCTAGTTATTTATCTACTGAAAAGCTTGCACAAATTGTATGGTTAGACGAAAAACAAATAACGCCAGAACATGTATCTACAATTTTAGTTCAAAGGCCTCATATTAAACGAAGCATTGCTGAGAAGTTAATAAAAAAACCCTTGTATTTTGCTGGGTCAATTCTAGCACTTGGTCAAGCTGATGCAATGGTTGCGGGAGCTATAAACCCAACAAAAAGAGTTATAGAAGCAGCAACTTTAACAGTAGGAATTTCATCCAAAGTAAATAATATTTCAAGCTTTTTTCTTATGATTTCACCAGAAGGCTTAGAATATATTTTTTCAGATTGTGCTGTAAACATAAATGTAAATGAANAAATACTTAAAGATATTACAGTTAGTGCTTCAGAAATGGCTAATAAATTACTTGGATTTTCAAAAATAGCTCTTCTTTCATTTTCAACTNTAGAATCTGGGGANGGTGAAAGTGTAAAGATGATAAGAAATGTATATAATACTTTAAAGTCAGATGGATTTGATTTGTATGGACCCATTCAGGGTGATGCAGCAATCAATAAAGAGATAGCTCAAAGAAAAGGTATTCATTACGATGATAGAATTAATGTTATGATTTTCCCATCATTAGATGCTGGAAATATTGCTTATAAATTATGTCAAAGTTTAGGGAAATTTAGATCAATTGGTCCATTTTTACAGGGTTTTAAAAAACCAGTTTGCGATTTATCACGAGGCGCAACAACAGAAGATATTATCTCATCTTCTGTTCTGACAATAGCTTCAATTTGATCTTAAAAAGTTTGTTCTGCCATATCTGTTTTATTTATGCCTGCAACAATTTCAGGTGCTTTCATTGCGTCCCTTCTAAAAGGCTCACCAAGTTCCTGATTAAGGATAACTTCAATAAATGTTGTAATACCTTTTTTTTGCTCATCACAAGACAACCTTAACTCATTTGTAAGTTCTTCCATAGACCATACTTGAACCCCTTTTAAACCGCACCCTTCAGCAATTTTAGCATAACTAAAATCTTGATTTAATTCTGTGCCAACAAAATTATTTTGATACCAGAGTGTTGTATTTCTTTTTTCGGCACCCCATTGGTAATTTCTAAAAATAACCATAGTAATTCCTGGCCAGTCATCCCTGCCACAGGAAGTCATTTCATTCATTGAAATACCAAAAGCACCATCACCAGCAAAACCTACAACAGGAACATTTGGGCAAGCTATTTTTGCGCCAATAATTGCAGGAAAACCATATCCACAGGGGCCAAATAAACCTGGTGCCAAATACTTCCTTCCTTCTTCAAAAGATGGATAAGCATTCCCAATGGCACAGTTATTTCCAATATCGGATGATATAATCGCATTTTGCGGTAATGCAGACTGTATTGCCCTCCAAGCCATTCTTGGGCTCATTCTTTCAGGCTCCCTAGTTCTTGCATCAATATTCCAGGTTGTACCTGGATCATCTTCTTCATTGTCCATACTAGATAATTCTTGTAACCACTTAGATTTTGTTTCAGCAATAGTTTTCTTTCTAGCTTGCCTATCGGTGTTTCCAGCATTAGGTTCTAACCTGTCTAAGATTTCTTTAACCGTAGTCTTGGCGTCAGCGCTTATACCAAGAGTAATTTTTTTAGACAGACCTAATCTGTCAGGATTAATATCCACTTGAATAACTTTCGCTGAGTTTGGCCAATAGTCTATACCGTAGCACGGTAAAGTTGAAAATGGATTTAGCCTTGTGCCTAATGCAAGTACAACATCAGCTTTAGAAATTAAATTCATAGCAGCTTTTGAACCATTGTAACCAAGNGGGCCTGCTGCCAATGGGTGACTACCAGGAAAACTGTCATTGTGTTGATATCCGCAACAAACAGGAGCATCAAGTCTTTCAGCTAATTCTACACATTCTGGAATTGCATCAGATAAGACAACACCAGCGCCTGACAAAATAACTGGGAATTTAGCACTAGAAACAAGACTTACAGCTTTGCTAATATCATCATGATTTGGAGTTGGTTTCGCAAATCTTACAACTTTAGGCATTTCAATATCTACAATTTTACAAAAATAATCTCTAGGGACATTAATCTGTGCAGGAGCTGATCCACGTATTGATTTCTCTATTACTCTATTAAGAACTTCAGCAATACGTGATGGGTCTCTTACTTCTTCTTGGTAGCAAACCATATCTTTAAATAAAGCCATTTGCTCTACCTCTTGAAAACCACCTTGACCAATTGTTTTATTTGCAGCCTGAGGTGTAACAAGTAACATTGGAGTATGATTCCAGTATGCAGTTTTTATAGCAGTAACAAAGTTTGTAATTCCAGGCCCATTTTGTGCTATACACATTGCAATTTTGCCAGATGATCTAGTATATCCATCGCAAATATATCCGCCGTTGCATTCATGTGCCACGTCCCAAAATGTAATACCTGCTTTTGGAAAAAGATCAGAAATTGGCATGAAAGCTGAACCGATTATTCCAAAAGCTTGGTTTATACCATTCATTTGTAGGACTTTTACAAAAGCTTCTTCAGTAGTCATCTTTGTCATTTCTCAACCCTCCTTGCCAATTTAGGTATTTTAAAAATACTTGTTGTATTATTAATACTTTAAATAGTTTATAAACCTTCAATTATAAACATAAAATTTATTATTTTTTTATCAAGAAATATAATGTCAACTTATCACAATTATTTTAGCCAAAATAAATTATCTATAAATGAAGTTATTGATCTCTATGAAAGTAATAGATCAATTTTTCCAAAGCCATCAAGAATGGGAAAATTAAAAGTTGCAAATTCTATTTCTGAGATATCAGAAAAATTTGATGCGTTTATCTTTGATTCATATGGAGTTTTAAATACTGGGAGCCTATTAATTAAGAATGTCAAAGATGCTTTGATAGAACTCAAAGAAAAGGGTAAAATAATAATCGTTTTAACTAATGGAGCATCATATCCAACATCTAATAAAGTTTCACTTTTTAACAGCTGGTGTTTGCCCTTTGAAAATGAAGAAGTAATTTCTAGTAGGGATTTATTGAAAGATTATTTAAAAAACCAAGATCAAATTAAATGGGGAGTTATAGGTTCACCTAGATCAGATTTAAACGAATTAGGTGTTAATGGACATATTTTAGGTGAAAGTATTTCTAAGTTAAATGAATGTGAAGGAATAATTTACTTAGGTTGTGAATATTGGGATCAAAATAAACAAATTAAATTAGAGCATAAGTTGCAAAATACATCAATGAAGATACTTGTGGGCAATCCAGACATTGTAGCTCCACAAAAGTCATCCTTTTCTATCGAACCAGGTTTTTGGAGTCTTAATTTTCATAAATCTAAAAACTTTGATATTAAATATTTTGGAAAACCTCATTTAGATATATTTGAAAAAGCAATACAAAATATTTTTAAAATAAGTCAACGAAAATTTAATCTTGATAGAATTGCTATGATTGGAGATAGTTTACATACAGATGTTTTAGGTGGTTTAGCTTCTGGAATTTCTACAGTTTTAGTTACAAATCATGGTTTGTTTAAAAATCATGATTATCAGAAAGAAATTTTAAGAACCCAAATTTACCCAGACTGGATTATACCTAGCATTTAGTATGGATTTATAACTTATTAGGTAAAGAAATAATTTAACATGAAAAATATTGTACTAATTACTGGTGGCGGAAAGAGGCTTGGTAGTTTAATTGCTAAAGAGTTATCGAAAGAGTCATTTCATATTGTTNTACATTATAACAAATCAGAAAAACAAGCTTTGGAGACAAAAGATGAGATTATTAAGAATGGTGGTAAGGTTGATCTCATAAGAAAAGAAATTACTTCTGAAAATGATGCCATGGATCTAATCGGTGAGTCTATTAACTTTTTGGAAGATGATGAAAATCAGCAATTCACACTCATTAATAATGCTTCAGCCTTTAAATATGACCAAGGCCATGATTTCACTGAAAATATTTTAGATGAGCATATCCATGCAAACTTTAAAATTCCTGCGCTTTTGGTGAAAAGTTTAAATAAACAACTAAATGAAAAGTTTAATGGAAATGTTATAAATATGTTGGATGCAAAACTTTTTGGCTTAAATCCAGATCATTACACTTATACATTGTCAAAATTTGCTTTGCTGGGATTGACTAAGGTTGCCTCACTTTCATATGCTCCCAAACTAAGAGTTAATGGGATTGCACCAGGTTTTACTTTACCTAATCCTGAACATGGAGCTAAAGACTTTAAAAGAATCCAAAAATTAAATCCTTTACTTAAAGGACCAAATCCAAGTGATGTAATTAATGCAGTAAAGTTTTTGATTAAGACACTTAGTATTACAGGGGAGAATATTTTAATAGATGGTGGTGCTCATTTGTCACCTCAAAAAAGAGATGCAACTTTTTTATAGAGAAGAGGATAGTATGGGATTATCTGAAAATAAAAAACAGGAAATTTATTTTAAAAATATAGAACTTATGTGTAATATCGGTGTTTATAAACACGAAAAGGAAAAACCTCAAAGGGTCATTGTAAATATAAAAATTCTTCTTTCTGATACAGTAAATCCTAAAAATGACAAAATAAATGAAACTTTAAATTACAATTTAGTTTATACAAAGATTAAAGAAATTGCTAAAAGCCAACATTTTAATTTGGTTGAAACTTTAGCAAATCAAATTTTTAAATATGTAATTTCTTTTGATAAAATAACTCACTTGTCTGTTAGTATTTCAAAACCTGATATATATGGAGATTGTGAAGAAGTTGGATACAAAATATCTTCAAGTGAAAATTAGTTTAATTTATTTTAGAAATTTGTTTTTTCAATTCTAAAATTTGAAGCTGTAAATCTAAAATATTAATCTTTTCAAAATCTAATNTTTTTGTCTTNTTAAAGTCANTATANTTTTTTAAACACTCCTCTAAATATATAGATATTTCATCAGAGTTGTTTTTGTTTAAAATTAAAAAAAGTTTCTTTATAAAGCTTACTGTAAATACATTTTTACTTGTGTTCTTAAATTCAAATATTGTTTGAAGTAAAATTTCTTGGGTTAAATCTTCCCCAGTTTTATGATCTTCAATCTTAAAATCTATATTATTTTTAATTAACTCAAATAANTCTTTAAAATTGATATATTTGCTTTTTGAAGAATTATATAATCTTCTGTTAGAGTATTTTTTTATTAAAATAAATTCATTTTGAGTTTTATCTTTTTTCATTATTTTAATAATTACTGTATTTAGTTAGAATTTATCTTTCAATTCTCTCAATTTTGAAAATAACTCTAATCCTNCTAATTTATCTTCATCGAAATAATTTGAAATTTCATCATTTTCAGTTTGAAGGAAAGGGTTGCATTTAAGTTCATCTTCTAAGAGTGAAGGAACAGTTGGTTTCCCTGCATCAATAAGTTTATAAACTTTTTTTGAAAAAGTCTTTAAATTCTTGTTATTTGGATTAACCTCAAGAGCGAATTTCAAATTGTTTTCTGTATACTCATGACCACAATAAATTAAGGTTTTAGGATCTAATTCTTTTATTTTGTTCAAAGAAGAAAACATGTCATTCATAGTTCCTTCAAAAACCCTTCCACAGCCAAGTGAAAAAATAGTATCTCCTGCAAATAAAATTTTCTCATTTTTGAGATAATACATCACATGTCCTAATGTGTGACCAGGAGTATGGATTACCAAAGCATCTAAACCTGCGATCTCGGTCTTGTCGCCATCTGAAACATAACGGTCAATATTTTTTATTTTATCTTTTTCTTCTTCAGGTCCAATTAATTCAGCTTTCCATTTGTTTTTTAGTTTAAGATTTCCATTTGTATGATCAAAATGATGGTGTGTATTAACTATTTGATTGAGATGCCAATTTTTTAGTAAAAGAACTTCATTCACATCTTTATCATCTGAAGGATCAATCACAGCTGTTAAATTNTTTACNTTGTTTCTTAAAAGCCAAATATAGTTATCACTCAAAGACTTAATTGTAACAATTTCAAATATATTTTCCATTTTTTATGTATAATATATTAAACGTGACTGTAAAAGCATTAGGTTGAATATTTTGGGTTAACAATGAACTTTAATCTTAAGGATTTAATTGAATTTTATGATTCTGAATTGGGAAAGATTTCAGTAATTTCAATTCAAGAAAAATTGCATAAGTTTTTAGATACTAAGTTGAAACAGAATGTCTTAGGTTTTGGGTACATTCTTCCATACTTAAGAAAAAAAGATATTGCTTCAAAAATTAATTTTTTATCAATTCCATCAACTAATAATAAAATCAAATATTACAGGAATGAATTAAATGCCTCTTTGGAAGTTGACGAAACAAGTCTCCCATTTAACGATCTGGAATTTGACAAAGTATTTGTGTCTCATTGGTTAGAGGTGTCTGACAGGTTGGATTTGGTTTTTTCAGAA